>Ga0213875_10000159_pt1 | contig 71303 bp, 74 predicted proteins | sample BarmaccomBMRX_R8_FD_160105 | JGI IMG/M metagenome (GOLD analysis project Ga0213875, IMG submission 160105) | Root-associated microbial communities from Barbacenia macrantha in rupestrian grasslands, the National Park of Serra do Cipo, Brazil - RX_R8 | ecosystem: Host-associated > Plants > Roots...
CACCTTCATCCCGCTGCTGGACATGGTGCGCCGGGCACTAGCGGCGGGTCTGCTGCGTGACGGCGATCCGGGCGTCATCGCCACCGCACTGTGGGCAAACGTGCACGGCCTGGTGTCATTAGAGTTGCGTGGCGCGCTGCCGGCGGGCGCAGTGCCACCGAGCGAACTGTTCGACACCGCGATGACCGCGAACCTCGCCGGGTGGCAAGTACGGTCACGAATACCCCCGTAAAGAGGGGATTCAGCCGGTAGCTCTGGCATCGCCACTTGCGGGTATTACCCTCCCGCCATGGCTGCAGACATCGTGCCCATCGAGCTATCTGTCACCGTTGGCGATCTGGTGACGCTGTGGGCTCCGCGCTGGCGTGAAGATGGCGAGGACTGGGAAGCGTTCCTCGGCGACGAGGACAAATTGTTTGCCTTTGCCGATGTCGCGGCATTGGTGGGTTTCGTGCGCACCGCCAGTCAACACGATCTGCTCGACCATCCGGCGTGGTCGCTAGTGCCGCGCTTGCCCGCAGCGGACCTGCGCCCCACCGATGCCCACCGGTATGACCTGGTCGGCGTGCCTGAACTTGTGGCACAGCCGCCGGACACCTGGGTGATTGGTGAACTTGCCGACGTGGTGTCGATGGTCCGCTCGCTCGCCGAGGTGTGCGGGCTGGAACAGGTACACAAAGTGCTCGATTCCACTCCCGGATTCGCCATGCTCGCTGGCGGCATGCTCGCCTTCGGCGGCCGGGACGGCGTACGGCAGTGGGACGCGTTGTGCGATGCGATAGCCCAACGGTGGGATGAGGTCCTCGACGCGGTCGACGGTGTGGTGTGCAGTCCTGATGTCGACCCGCAAGCCGTGCAGGCCGCGGCAACCGAACTGTCTGAATCGGAGGCTGCTTCGGCCGCCGTCGAGCAGCCGGCCAGCTCAGCAGCACGCAACGCGGACAACGCGGACGACGCCGCGCTGGCGTTCTGGTCCGGGGTCGGGATCGACCCGATCCGGATCATCAGCGATCTCGGTGATCACTACACGTTGCGCTGCTACGTCGATGACACCGCGGTGTTCCTGGGGCACAACGGACGCATCGACGCCTTCACCTCGCCGCGTGCGCTGATCCGGCACCTGATCGAACACCCGCGGGGACACGATCTCGATACGGTGTCCACCTGGCCGCAGGTCACCCAGCGCGCGGTTGACCGGGAGCTGGCAGTTGCCGTCGACGAGGGCAATACCTACCTGCTGGCCGGACTGGCCGACGACCTCGCCGGAGGTCCCGAAACGGTCGATCCCGGGCAGCTCGAACTGGCTGTCGAATTGATCACTGATGCCGAGCAATGGGCTGATTCAGATGCCGCGGAAAAGGCGCTGGCCAGTTCGGAGCCGTTGGGTTGGCTGGTTTCCTTTCTCCTGCGACCAGATCCCACCCGGCTGGCGCCCAGCCCACCTTTCGATGCCGAAGCAGCAGCATGGCGCACCCTCGTGGGCAATTTCGAGGATCGGCTGCAAGTACGCTGACCAGCGAGTTCCGGTCCTGGTCGGACCGGCTGCGCAGGGTGGTCTCCCGGTTGCAGGCAGCTGCCGCGGCATAGTTAGGATCCGCGCGTCGGTCCGCCCCCCAGCGAAGGCCCCCAAGCGAAGGTGGAGCCCGTGAACAACAATTCAGCGACGCAATCCTTCGATCGGATGCGCAGCATGCTTGTGCGCGCCGCCGAAATCCGTGACAGCGAGCAGCAGCAGATTTTTGACGCGCTCGACGAGATCCACGCCCGGCTGGCTCCCCTGGAGGCGCTAGGTTCGGTCCGCAAGAGGCTCTCGGAGATGCCGGACCGCACGGAGGTCAGCGTGCTGGCCACCCGGCTCGATCAGGCCCTGTCGAAGCTCGAAGCACAAGACGGTGCCATTGCCGCGCTGAGCCGGGCCGTCGAGTCGATCGCAGACAAGCTGGCCAAGCCATTCGCGGAACTCGGCGGGCGCCTCGACGGGGTGGCAGGGCGGTTCGAAGGCGTCGCCGGCCGGATGGACGGTCTGGAAGACCGCATCGCCGGCCTGCACAAGCGAATCGACGACATGGATCACCATCTGGATCGGCAAGACGCCAAGGTCGACGGGCTGCCCGCCGCCGTGCAGGGACCGGTGCGTGACCAGATCGGTGCCACCGAGACCGGGTTGCGCAGCCGGCTGGACGAGGTCGACAAGGAAGTGCAGGAGTCGCTGGCCGGCGCCGTCGAATCCCTCACCAGCCGGCTGGACGCGCTGGCCAAGCGGCTAGATGCCATCGAAGAGGGGGTCGCTGGCCGCATCGGCTCGATCACCGAGCGCCTGGGCGCGCTGGATGGCGCGCTGGCCCACCGACCCGACGTTGACTCGCTGGTCGGCCTGGTGCGTAAGGCCAACGAAGAATCCGAGATGCGATTCACCGCGCAGCTGGACGAGGCGATGGCCACCTTCGCTGAGATCATCATGGGGGGCACCGCGCCTGGCGCGCTCCCTGCCACGCCGCCACCCCCGCCACGACCCGCACAGCGCCGACCCCGCCGCCAGACCAAAACCGATGACAGCGGCGACGCCGCTACGGGCGTGGCGAGCTGAGTCACTCATAAGCTGAAAGCATCGGGTAGCAGCTCGCGTATCGTGCGAATACCGTGCGGGGTGTCCAGCAGGCAGCCCGACCCGCCGAGCTCGTGAAGGATCTGGCGGCACCGCCCGCACGGCATCAGCAACTCGTCGGTGCCCGAGCGGCAGGCAACGGCAATGAACTGCCCGCCGCCGGACAGCTGTAATTGACCAGCCAGCACGCACTCGGCGCACAGCGACAAGCCGTAGGAGGCGTTCTCGACGTTGCAGCCGATCACGGTACGGCCGTCGTCACACAGCGCCGCCGCGCCGACCTGTAGCCGGGAGTAAGGGCAGTAGGCCAGTGCCGCGGCCTGTGTTGCCGCAGACCGCAACGCGACCCAGTCGATAGGGGTGTTCATGTCGCGAGCATCCCCTACCTTGTCTCATCGTTCGGCCAGCTAGCCTTCGCCCGTGCGGATGGTCCATCTCCGAGTCCTGTTGCGGCTTGTCGCCCTGGCTGCCATTGCTGTGCTAGGTACGGTGATGCTGCTGGGGACGGCACCCGCGGTGGCCCAGGCTGCCTGCCCGCCGCAGCTGGCCCCGCCGCCGCCGGTAGACGCTTCCGAGGTGCCCAAGCCGGGCACGGTGGCACCTCCGCCGATGTCGATGCCCGACTCCCCGGTGGGTGGCGCTCGGATGGGCGAATGCGGGCTGGTGTTACCTCAAGGTGCACCCGATCCGCCCGCCGGCATCAATGCGATGTCCTGGGTGATCGCCGACGCCGATTCCGGTGAGGTGCTCGCTGCCAAAGACCCACACGCGCGTAACCGCCCGGCCTCAACGTTGAAACTGCTGACTGCCCTGCTGGCCGTCGATCAGCTGCCACTTGATCGGGTGGTGGTGGGCACCCAGGTCGACGCTGACCAGGACGGCAGCCGGGTCGGCATCGGCCCAGGCGGCCACTACACCGTCCGGCAGTTGCTCACCGGCCTGCTGCTGGTCTCCGGCAACGACGCCGCGCACGCGTTGGCGGAACAGCTGGGCGGGGTAGCCGCGACCGTAACCCAGATGAACACGTTGGCCGCCAAGCTGGGAGCGCTGGATACCCGTGCTGCCACGCCTTCCGGATTGGATGGTCCCGGGATGAGCGCGTCGGCCTATGATCTGGCGCTGGCCTTCCGCCAGGTGCTCAACCGGCCGCTGCTGGTCGAGCTGCTGGGCACCCGGGAGGCGAGCTTCCCCGGATACGGTAACCGGCCCGGGTTTGTGGTCAGCAACGACAACAAGCTGCTCAGGAGCTATCCCGGCGCTCTGGGTGGCAAGACCGGGTTCACTGACGATGCCCGGCACACCCAACTCGACGCCGCGCAGCGCGACGGTCGCCGTCTGATGGTGGTGCTGATGCGAGGCGAGCAGCGCCCGGTGTCGATGTCCGAGCAGGCGGCCAGGCTGCTCAACTACGGGTTCGCGTTACCCGCCGGCCATCCGGTGGGCAATTTGGTGGAAAGTCCCCCGTCACCGGCAACACCGGGGGCGGCGATTCCCGGATCCTCACCCGGTTTTTCGCCGGCAGGCGCGCACGCCGCGGCGCCGAACTGGCCTGGCGAATCTGGCGCATTACTCCCGATTGTGCTGTGGATTGGCATAGCAGTGACAGTCCTCGGTGTCCTACTCGCCCTTACCGCTCGCCAGCGCCACCGCTGATCGCCCCTCGCGGATCTACTGTTTGTGATCAACCATCGGGTCGGCACACTCAGCACGGTGAAACTGGTGACACCGCAGTGATCGTGCAGCTTGCCGGGTTGCCGGGCAGTGGTAAAAGCACACTGGCCACCGAACTCGTGTGCCGACTGGGTCAGCGTGCGCTGCTGCTGGACAAAGACCGGATCAGGAACAGCTTCTTCGGCCCGGAGCACACGGTCTACACCCGTGCGCAGGATGACTTTTGCGTGGTCATGATGCTGCGTGCCGCGGCATGGCAACTTCGCGACACACCCAGCGGTGTGGTCATCCTCGACGGTCGGACTTGTTCCCGCGCTTATCAAGTCACCCAGGTGCGCCGGTTCGCCGACCGCATCCGGCAGCCGCTACGACTGATCGAGTGTGTCTGTACGCAGGCCACCATCGAAAAAAGGCTGCAGGCAAGCAGCGCCTCCGGCACGCATCCGGCCGCCAATCGAGGTATCCGGTTGTACCGGCAACTCCTGGCCAACGCCGATCCCATACCGGAACCGAAACTGCGCCTCAATACGGACAAGTCTTTGCGCAATTGCGCTGACCAGGCGGTGCATTACATCACCCATCCCTTACCCATCGACTCCAGGCGCAGTAAGAGCATCGGAACCGACACTTGAGCAACCGCATACTCATTACCGGAGCGGCCGGCAGGATTGGCACGATGCTGCGACCGCGCATGACCCGGCCACAAGGCTCCGGTTGCTCGATATTGTCCCGGTACCGTGCGAGCAACCGGGCGAGCGAGTTGAGACCATTGCCGCCGATATCAGCGATCTCGATGCGATGCGGCAGGCCGCGCAAGGCGTCGATGCGATCGTTCATCTTGGCGGCATCCCTGAGGAGTCCGACTGGCAGCGAATCCTGCACACCAATATCCACGGCACCTACACCGTGCTCGAAGCAGCGCGCCGCGCGGGAGCGCCGAGGGCGGTCTTGGCCGCCAGTAACCACGCGGTGGTTTTCCACACGTATTCCGACGGACTGGTGCCGGATTACCTTTTTCCCGGCCGGACACCTTCTACGGTATGAGCAAAGCGACGAACGAGGCACTCGGTAGCTTGTATTACGACCGGCACCACATCGACGTTCTCTGCGTGCGCATGAGCACTACGCGGATACATTACCTCCCCGGTCAGCCAGCGACGTGGACCGATACGTCGGCGGCCCATTCTGCAGATAAGTGTGCAGGCCGACGTCATCAAGGTAGGCGCGCGCTTGCAGGGTGAACAGCTCGGCGTACCCACCGCCGCGGGCCATCAGCTCCTCGTGCGTACCCTGCTCGGTGATCCGACCTTGGTGTAGCACGATGATCTGGTCGGCGTGCCGGACATTGGCCAGCCGGTGAGTGATCAGCACGGTGGTCCGGGTAGCTCCAGGACCGCTGCCGTTACCTGCGCCGGCATCCGCACGGCGCAGCGACTGCAGGGACTGGAACACCGCGTGCTCGGCACGGGCATCGAGGGCAGCGGTGGGTTCATCCGCGAGTAGCAGCGGCGCGTTGCGGTACAAACCGCGGGCAACGCTGAATCGCTGCCACTGACCGCCGGACAGGTCGCACCCGTTCTGGAATTCCCGGGACAGCACACTATCCCAGCCATCGGGCAGCTCTGCGATCACGGCATCGGCGCCGGAGCCGGCGGCGGCGGCGCGCAGCACAGATTTGTCCGGGTCGGGGCGTTCGAGACGGCCGATGCGGATGTTGTTCTCCGCGGTCATCGGCCACTCGACGGGATCTTGCAGCACGACCGCGACCTGAGAGTGCAGTTCCCGCTGGTCGACGCTGGCAATGTCGATCCCGTCCCAGGTCACCTTTCCCTCATCGGGCAGGTACAGTCCGGCGACCACTTTTGCGAGGGTCGACTTGCCGGAGCCGTTTTCCCCGACCAGCGCGATGACCTGCCCCTGGCGGATGGTGAGGCTCACCTGCCGCAAGGCGGGTTCCTTCGCTCCTGGGTAGCTGAACGACACTTCGTGTAACACGATGAGCCGCGGATCGCGCGGGAGCCGGTTGACAGCTGCAACTCGGTGGTAGCGGCGCGCCTGGGCCAAGCAGCTGCTCAGCATGTCGAGATAGAAGCTGTGCTCGAACAGGCTGTTAGCTGCAAACACCGTGGTGGACACCGCCGTGGAAGCAGTGCGCATGGCCACCGCAGCCGCCCCCGCCAGCGCCAGCGGCATGACTCCGGCGTAAAGCAACACACCGAGTACCACGTAGGCCAGCGCGGTACCGATGCCGGCCAGGGCACGCCCCACCAGCCGCACCGCAGTCTTGCGATGCTCCACCGTGACCGCCTCCGCGGTGAGCTGCGCTCCGATGCGGCGATGCTCGGCGAGCAGGACGTTTTGAGTGGTGAAGGCCCGGATTTCGGCCGCCTCACGGCGGTTGGTCATCAGATCGCCCACGATATTCATCCGGCGGGTGCGCGAGACCATGCGCACGAACGACTCGTAGGACAGCACAGCGGCCCGCATGCTGGCCCATCCGTTGGGTACCGCCGCCAGCAACACCACGGGCGCCAGCAGGGGGTTGAGCAGGCCAGCGGTGACGATCGCGGCGAATAGGGAGACCGCCGAGCTGAGCAGGTTGCCGGCATCGCCAACACCCCGGTTGACGCTGATGAATCCCCGCCCTGACGTGCGGCGGATCAGTTCGACAAAATCCGCGTCGTCAAAGGCGATCAGGTCAGCGCCGATCACCGCCCCATGCAACTCGTCCTTGGCGCGTAGCTCCACCCGGGGGGCCAGGACCGCCTGCACAGCACCGACCGCAGCATCCAGCACTCCCCGGGCCGCATAAGAGGCCATCACCACCAGCAGCGCCGGCAACGCCGAAAGTACCCGTTGGGGGGTCGGACCCTGCGCTAGCAACCGGCTGAGCACGTTGGCCGTCGCCAGCAGCCCGAATGCCGTAGTGCACCCGGAGGCCAGCTGGACTGCCGCGGCCAGCAGCGTCAATCGGGGCGACGTCTGCCAGGCAAGCCGGACAATCACTCCCAGCGCGGCCGGCGCCTTGAGCAGCATCCGGCCGGGGCTTGAGTTAGCCATCTCCTCGCCTACCTGCGCCCACCATGGGGTCTTGAGATCATCGACACCGATCAACGCCGCCGAGGTTGTGGCAGGTGAGCCCGGTGCGGCGGTGCGCCTGAGTCGCATGATGGCCTCCCACCGGCAAGCATGCCTGCCGCGCTAGCGTGGCGTCTCGTGAGTAATGACTCCGCTGGCGTCCGTGCGGGGATCGTGGTGACCGGGACCGAGCTACTCAGCGGGCTGATCACCGACCGGAACGGGCCATGGCTGGCGCAGCGATTAGGCGGGTTGGGGATAGAGGTGGCGCACCTGCTGTGCGTCGGGGACCGGCCGGCGGATCTGGCTGCGGCGCTCCGCTTCCTGGCCGATCAGGGCGTCGACCTGATCGCCACCAGTGGGGGGTTGGGCCCGACGGCAGATGATCTGACCGCCGAGGTGGTCGCTGCCTTCGCCGGGGTGCCGCTGGAACTCGACGAGAGCATGGCACAGCAGATCGCCGTCATCCTCGCCCGGTTCCGCCACCTGTCACGCTTCGACTCCGAGGGCTTGCGAGCCGCGAACCGCAAGCAGGCGATGGTGCCCCGCGGGGCCACGCCGCTGGACCCGATAGGCACCGCACCCGGGCTGGTGGTGCCGGTCAAGGATGGACCGACGGTAGTGGTGCTGCCGGGACCGCCCCGGGAACTGCAGCAGATGTGGCCCGCGGCCTTGGCCACTGAACCCGTGCGAGACGTCTTGTCGCGCACCCTGCCTTTCGAGTTCGCCCAGTTGCGGCTGTTCGGCCTGCCTGAATCGCAGATCGCGGTAACGTTGCGGGACGTGGGCCAGGCACTGGATCTGACCCCGCTGGAGATCACCACGTGCCTGCGCCGGGGTGAGTTGGTAATCGACATCAGGCACCGGCCTGGCGCCGGGGCGACCCGCGACGCACTGATCGAGGCGATCCGCGCCCGGCACGCCCAGTACCTGTTCTCCACCGACGGGACGTCGGTGGACGATCAGGTGGCGGGCCTGCTGCGGGGCCACCGGATCGGGCTGGCCGAGTCGTGCACCGGCGGACTGCTGGCCGCCCGGCTTACCGAAGTGCCGGGGTCGTCGGATTATGTCGCCGGGGGTGTGGTGGCCTACTCCAATGCCGCCAAGACGCTGCTGCTGGGAGTGCCGGCGGATCTGATCGAGCTGCGCGGAGCGGTCTCACCAGAGGTGGCGCGGGCGATGGCTGACGGGGCACGGGCGCGGTTTGCCGCCGATGTCGGGGTAGGGATCACCGGCGTGGCCGGCCCGGGTGGTGGCACGAAGGCTAAGCCCGTCGGCTACGTCTGCCTATGCGTGACCAGCAGCGACGGCTCAACGCTGGCGAGCGATCCGGTGTTGCCGGGCGACCGCGCGCAGATCCGCGATCGGGCGGTGACCACCACGATGCACTTGCTGCGCCGGCTGCTTACCTCCCCGGCTTGAGTGCTCGCCCGATCAAGTGCTAGCGCAGCGCCTTGCGATCTGGCTTGCCCTTCACCGCGCCGTAGACGGCCGTTCCCACAAGCACGACCAAACCGATCACCAACGCCCACTTAATCAGCGCGAATGCCAAACCCAGTACCCATCCCAGCACCGTGAAGCCAATCCAGATCAACGCGGCGATACCGAGCACCTTGATCACGGTCTGCATGGCGGTCTCCTAGCACTGTCGGGGGCCAGTGGACGGATCGAAGGAGGTGACCCGTTGGCCCCAGTAAACACCTGTCCGGCACCGGACATATCGGGGAAAACCCTGGCTCGGGATGCTCGGCCGACGGCGCTTAGGTGTCCATGTGGCGTTGCCGGTTCACGGGTGGATGCGTGCGCTGGCGGGTGCCTGCGACGGGCTGCGCTGCGCGGGAATGTCGGGTACCTCGCGGACCTCTGCCGCCCACGCCGTGAGGAACAGCACAAAGCGGGAGACGAAGTAGGCGAACACCATCAATCCGATGACCGGCCCGAACAACTGTCCGGTGGGGCTGGCAGTGACGCTATCCAGGTAGATGGCGAAGGCCTGCTTGAGGATCTCGAACCCGATCGCCCCCAGCCAGGCGGCGTGCATCGCTCTGCGCAACGGCACGGGCTGGCGCGGCAGCCGGGCGATGACCCAGAGGAATACCAGCCACATGCCGGTGATCGACGCCACCACCGCCAGCGCGGTGAACACCAGCCGTGCCCCAGGCACGTGCCCGAAGCCGACGGCGGTGAGCACCGCACTGGCGAATGCGGTGCCGACGCCGGTCAACGCAAACGACATCACCAGCGCCACCCCCAAACCCAGCAGCGCGAGCAGATCCACCACCTTGGTTCGCAGGAAGCTCTCTGGTTTGGCCGGCTTATCCCTGGAACTTGCGTCCCACTGCGCGGTCAGCGCCTCGCGCAGGTTGCTCATCCAACCCAGCCCGCTATACAGCGCACCGAGCAGACCGATGATCCCCACCCCCCGCCGGGAAGCGATCGCTCCGTCGATGATCTGGTTGAGCATCGGACCCAACCCGCCAGGCGCGGCAGCTTGTACCTGATCTTGCAGGTGGCGCATCAGTTCTGGGTTGCCTGCGAGCACGAAACCGGCGGCCGCGAAAGCGATCATCAGCATCGGCACCAGGGACAGCACGCTGAAGAAGGTGATCGCTGCGGCGTAGTGGTCACCGTGGTGGTTCGAGTAGGACTGGGCGGCGCGGAGCAGGTGATCCAACCACGGGTAACGTTGCCGGTAGCGCTCCAGGATCCCCCGCATGCCCTGTCAGGCTAGTCGGCGTGGGCGGATTCAGCCTGTCGGCGGCAGGAAACCCACCCGGTCGTACACCGTCCGTACCGTTTCGGCGGCGACTTCGCGGGCCCGCTCGGCGCCTCTGGCCAGTAGCTTGTCCAGTTCGGCCGGATCGTCGGTATACGCAGCAACCGCCTGGCGCAGCGGGGTGACGAATTCGGCCAGCGCCTCGGCGACGTCAACCTTCAGCGCGCCGTATCCCTTACCGGCATATGCCGCAACCAGATCGTCGATGCTGCGGCCGGATAGCGCTGCGTAGATCACCAGGAGGTTCGACACACCCGGTTTTTCGGCCGGATCGTAGTAGATCTCCCGTCCGGTGTCCGTGACCGCCGAGCGGATCTTCTTGGCCGACACCTTAGGGTCATCCAGCAAGTCGATCACCCCGGCCGGCGTCGACGCCGACTTGCTCATCTTGGCCGTCGGGTCTGCCAGGTCGTAAATCTTTTCCGCGCCCTTGACGATGTGCGGCACGGGAACAGTAAACGTCGCGCCGTAACGGGTGTTGAACCGGATGGCGAGATCCCGGGTGAGCTCGATGTGCTGGCGCTGATCCTCGCCCACCGGTACCTGATCGGCCTGGTAAAGCAGGATGTCGGCGGCCTGCAAGATCGGGTAGGTGAACAACCCCACGTTCACCCGGTCACCGCCTTGCTTGGCGGACTTGTCCTTGAACTGGGTCATGCGAGACGCCTCGCCGAAACCGGTCATGCACTCCAGGACCCACGACAGCTGGGTGTGCTCGGGCACGTGGCTTTGCACGAAGACCGTGGACCGCTCCGGGTCGACTCCCAGGGCCAGCATTTGCGCCGCCGCCATCCGGGTCCGCCGGCGCAGTTGCACCGGATCCTGCTCGATGGTGATCGCGTGAAGGTCGACTACGCAGTAGAAGGCTTCGTGATCCTCCTGCAACGCCACCCACTGCCGGATCGCACCGAGGTAGTTGCCGAGGTGGTACGAGTCAGCGGTGGGCTGGATGCCGGAAAGCACCCGGGGACGACGGTGAGTGACATCAGGCGACATAGAGCGATTGTTGCAGGTGACGTCAACCACAATCACTCCCCGGCGTGGGTTCGACAAATTCTGCCGCCACCCAGCGGCCCGGGGCGAGTTGGCGGAAACCGTTGCTGATTGTCCGGTCGGCCGAGACCACCTCTCCCCGGTGGTAGGTATCCACCACGGGAGCGTCAGCGTCGGGGCTGGACCGCGCGTTGAGGGCGTCCGCGGTGACCATCACCGTGCAGGGTCGGGGGTTGCCGGTGATGGTGCTGGCATTTTCCCTTTCGTGCTCGGAGTACAGCAAGAAGATGGCCAGTACGACGCCCACGCCGATGATCCACCGCTTTGCTTTCGACGCTTTCGATGCCACCCGATCACTTCCTGTCTAGGTTGTGATCATCTTATTGTCATCGACCGATCGCTTGCCGCAAGCCCTGATCGAGCGCGTCGAGGAACTCCTCAGTGGTCAAAAACGGGGTGTCCGGACCGATCAGCAACGCCAGGTCTTTGGTCACCCGGCCGCTTTCGACGGTGTCGATGCAGACCCGCTCCAGGGTGGTGGCGAACTCGGTCACCGCTGGCGTAGCGTCCAGCATGCCGCGGTGGCGCAGGCCCCCGGTCCACGCGAAGATCGACGCGATCGGATTGGTCGAGGTCGGCTTGCCCTGCTGGTGCTGCCGGTAGTGCCGGGTGACCGTGCCGTGCGCGGCCTCTGCCTCAATGGTCCTACCATCCGGGGTCATCAGCACGCTGGTCATCAGACCCAGCGAGCCGAATCCCTGCGCGATGGTGTCGGACTGCACATCGCCGTCGTAATTCTTGCAGGCCCACACGTAACCACCGGACCACCTCAGCGCGGACGCCACCATGTCGTCGATCAACCGGTGCTCGTAGGTCAGGCCGTTAGCCTCGAAGTCGGCTTTGAACTCCGCCTCGTAAATCTCGGCGAAAACGTCCTTGAACATGCCGTCATAGGCCTTGAGGATCGTATTCTTGGTCGACAGGTAGACCGGGTATTTACGAGACAGGCCATAGCGCAATGATGCCCGGGCAAAGTCTTCGATGGATCTGCGGTAGTTGAACATCCCCAGGGCGACGCCACCACCCTCGCTAAAGCGCGCCACCTCCATCTCCATCGGCTTGTCACCATCGTCAGGGACGTAAACGATCGTCACGGTGCCCGGACCGGGGACGGTGAAATCGGTGGCCTTGTAAATGTCGGCATAGGCGTGGCGGCCGATGATGATCGGCTCGGTCCAGTGCGGCACCAGCCGGGGAACGTTGGAACAGACAATCGGCTCGCGGAATATCACCCCACCGAGAATGTTGCGGATCGTGCCGTTGGGGGAAGGCCACATCTTCTTGAGGCCAAACTCCTTGACCCGTGCCTCGTCGGGAGTGATGGTGGCGCATTTGACGCCCACGCCGTGCCGGGCAATCGCGTGTGCGGCATCGATGGTGATCTGGTCGTCCGTGGCGTCCCGGCGCTGGATGGCAAGATCGTAATAATCCAGATTGATATCGAGATAAGGCGTGATCAACTTGTCTCGAATGAACTGCCACATGATCCGGGTCATCTCGTCGCCATCAAGCTCGACGACGGTACCCACCACCTTGATCTTGCCCACCGGCCGGGCGCTCCTTCCGACTTACGCCGTGATACTGCCAGCCTATGCTTCCCTACGCCGCCGAGTTGTTCCGGCGGCACGCGGTCACGCAGACGCAATCCCGGCGTTACCGTGCAGTACCAAACCCACTCAACGAGGCGCTGTCGCCCGGCTAACGTAGTCCGGCGTGCTCGCCTGCTACCTGCGGCTGATCTGCGCCGGCTTCCGCCGGTACGCAACCTACCGGCAGGCGGTGCTCGCCGGGACGGCGACCAATGTGGTCTTCGGCTTCATGCGATGCGCTGTGCTACTCACCGTGTTTACCGCTAGCGCGCGGGTGGCCGGCTATGACCCGTCCCGCACAGTCACCTTCGTGTGGATTGGCCAGGGGCTGCTCGCGGTGGTGTTGATCTGGGGGAACACCGACTTCGGGCAACGGGTGCGCAACGGCGACGTCGCGGTTGACTTGCTACGTCCGATCGATCTGCAAGTGGCGTTGCTGGCCGAGGATTTGGGCCGAGCGGGTTTCGCGCTGCTGACCCGGTTCACCGGGCCGCTGCTCATCGGACTGGCTTTCTTCGACCTGACGTTGCCTCGCTCGGGGCTACGCTGGGTGGCGTTCGCGGTGAGCATGCTGCTCGCCGTCCTGGTCAGCTTCGCCATCCGGTTCCTGCTGAATCTGGTGGCGTTTTGGCTGCTGGACTGGCGTGGGGTTGTCACTCTCTACGGTGCGGTCAACGGCGTGCTGGCCGGGCTGGTGATCCCTATTGCGTTCTTTCCCGGCTGGGCCAGGGCGGCGATCTGGGCGACGCCGTTCCCCGCGATCCTGCAAGCGCCGATCGACATCGCCATCGACCGGGGTTCAGTGCTGCCGCTGCTGGGTCACCAGCTGGCGTGGGCGGCGACGCTGCTGGCCGCCGGTCGCTTCGTGCTGGCCAGGGCAGTGCGAACGCTGGTGATCCAGGGTGGGTGAGCGCCTGGCTGTCTACCGCGACCTGATCAGGGCCTCGGTCCGCAGTCAGCTGGCCTACCCGACCTCGTTCGCGTTGCAGTGCGCCGGGCAGGCGGTGGTGCAGTTGGAGGACATGGTGGTCATCCTGGTGCTGTTCTCCCGGCTCGGGGACATGGGCGGGTTCACCCGGCATGAGGTATTGCTGATCTTCAGCCTCGCCGGGGTATCGTTCGGGCTGGCTGACCTGCTGGTCGGCTCGGTGGACAAGATCGGCGAACTGGTCCGCACCGGGACACTTGATGCGCTGCTGCTGCGCCCGGTGCCTGCCATGGTGCAGATCTGTACTTCCGAGTTCGCGCTGCGCCGGCTCGGCAAGGTAGCCACTGCGCTGGCCGTACTCGGCTACGTGCTGGCCACCGCGCACATCTCGTGGACGCCGCTGCGGGTGGCGGTGCTGCTGATCACCCCGGTGACCGGGCTGGTGTTGTTTGGCGCGATCTGGGTGGCGGCCACGGCGACCATCTTCTGGTTGGTAGAAGGGCAGGAACTGCCCAATGCGGTGACTTACGGCTCCAGCCTGTTCACCTCTTACCCGGTGTCTGTGTTCTCCGGGTGGCTACTGCGGTTGATGGCCTTTGTGGTGCCGGGCGCATTCGTCGCCTACTACCCGGCGCTGGCAATCCTCGGCAAGCCGGACCCGCTCGGGCTGCCCGCGGTGTTGCCTTACAGCGCCCCGGTGGTGGCGGTAGTGGCCAGCGGTGTCGCAGCGTTGGCCTGGCGAGCGGGGCTTCGCCACTACGTTGGCACGGGGTCGTGAATGGCGCCACTGATCGAACTCGACGGGCTGCGGCGAGAATTCCGGCGCCAGCGCGGCATCCGGCTGGCCGCAGTTGACGGGCTCACGCTGACCGTGGCGGCTGGCGAGGCGGTCGGCCTGCTCGGACCTAATGGAGCGGGCAAGTCGACGACGATCAAGATGCTGACCGGGATCCTGGTGCCCACGGCGGGGCGGGTGCGGGTCTGCGGGCTAGACCCGGTGCGGCATCGCCGGGAACTGGCCCGGCGGATCGGCGTGGTGTTCGGGCAGCGCAGCCAGCTGTGGTGGGACCTGCCGTTGGCGGAAAGCTTCGCGCTGTTGCGCACGATCCACCGGGTGGCTGCCTCGGCCCATGCCCGGCGGCTTGCGGAGTGCGTCGACCTGCTGGAGCTGGCGCCGTTTCTAGCCACTCCGGTGCGGCAGCTGTCACTGGGTCAGCGGATGCGTGGTGAGGTCACCGCGGCACTGCTGCACTCGCCGCAGCTGCTGGTGCTCGACGAGCCGACGGTAGGGCTTGACCTGATCAGCAAGGAGCGGCTGCGGACGTTTTTGGCCCGAACCAATGCCGTCGACGGGGTCACCCTGCTGCTGACCACGCATGACCTGCCAGATGTCGAACGGCTGTGCCGGCGGCTGGTGGTCATCGACCATGGCCGGGTGCTGGTAGATGGTTCGCTGGCTGAGCTGCGCCGCCGCTTCGGCGGTGCGCGCCGGCTGGTGGTGGATCTCGTGCAGCCCACCGAAGCACTGGATGGGCTGCCCGGCGTCCTGCACGTCACGGTGGAGGCGGGCGGGCTGCGTCAGCGGCTGGCATTCTCTGCTGCGGACACCAGCGCCGCGGAGCTCATCTCTGCAGTCGTGGCCCGAGCCGCCGTGCGCGACCTGTTCGTCCTCGAACCCTCCATCGAAGACGTCATCCGCACCCTCTACACCACCTAATGCCCCCAAAACAGCAGTCTGGATGCAGACTGCTGTTTTGGGGGGCGTGTTAACAGCAGTCTGCATCCAGACTGCGCTTTTGAAGGGTGCGGAGCTAGAGGTGCTGGATGTCGGCTTGTTTGGCGCGGACGGCTTCAGCGGCTTTGTGCAGCTCGGCCAGCTCGGTGTCGGCGAGCGGGATCTCGATCACGCGGCGCACGCCGTCGCGGCCCAGCTCCGCGGTGACGCCAAGGTACACACCGGAAATGCCGAACTCCCCGTCCACCCACGCGCAGATCGGCTGCACCGCACCGGAATCGGTGTAGACCTCGCGCACCATGCGGGCTGCCGCAGCCGACGGGGCGTAGTACGCCGATCCGGTCTTGAGTAGCGCGACGACCTCGGCTCCACCGTTGCGGGTGCGGGTGATCAGCTCATCGATCTTTTCGGCAGGGAGCAACTCGGTCAGCGGCTTGCCGTCCACCGTGCAGGCACTGGGCACCGGGACCATGGTGTCGCCGTGCGAGCCCAGCGTCAGGGTGCGTACCGACGACACCGGGACGGCAAGTTCGTCGGCGACGAAGTTGGTGAACCGCGCGGTGTCGAGCATCCCCGCCTGACCCATCACCCGGTGCCGGGGGAAACCGGTGGCCAGCTGTGCCAGCGCGGTCATCTCGTCCAGCGGGTTAGATACGACGATCACCACGGCGTCCGGCGCGTGCCGGGCGACGTTCTCTGCGACCTGCCGGACGATGCGCGCGTTCACCTCGAGCAGATCCATGCGGCTCATGCCAGGCTTACGAGGCAGTCCCGCGGTGATCACCACGATGTCGCTACCGGCGATCGCCTCGTATCCGGAGCCGTCGCGACCGGTGGTCATCCCGACGACCTTGGTTTCGAAGCCCTCCACTGGCCGGGACTGGTTGATGTCCAGCGCCAGGCCTTCTGGCCTGCCCTCGATGATGTCGGTGAGTACGACGGCGTCGAACAGGTCGTACTCGGCCAGCCGCTGCGCGGTGGTGGAACCGTAGAACCCGGCGCCGATGACCGCGACCTTGCCCGAACGTGCCATGGGGCGAGGCTATCTCCGCTCGTTAGTTGGCAGCCAGCGGTCCCCCGGTGATGGTCAGCGCCACGGCCAGCATCAACAACCCGAACCCGGCGTAGGTGAAAACGTCGAGGGTCCGGCGGCGGACGCCGAGCAGCCCCATACGTTCGGGTGGCAGTACGGCGCGCAACCCGGCGGCCAGGAGCAACGCACCACCGATGATCACGGTGCCCTCCCGCCAGTGATACTGGGCGATACGCACCATGCCCACCGCCACCACGGCCAGGATCAGACCGAAGGTCAGCTGGGGCCGCGGGCTCGTCCGCTGGGTGGTCATGCCCGACCGGCTCGCTCGGCAGCCTCGACAACGTTGGCCAGCAACATGGCCCTGGTCATCGGCCCAACTCCACCGGGAACCGGCGCCAGGTACCCGGCGATCTTGGCCACCGCCGGGTCGACGTCCCCGGTCAGCCCGGCGTCGGTGCGGGTGATCCCCACATCGACGACGGCAGCGCCCGGTTTGACCATGTCAGCGGTGATCAATCCGGGCCGCCCGGCTGCGGCGACCACGATGTCGGCGCGGGAAACCTCAGCGGCCAGGTCGCGGGTGCCGGTGTGACACTGGGTGATTGTTGCGTTCTCACTGCGCCGGGTGAGCAGCAAAGCCAGGGTGCGTCCGACGGTGATACCGCGTCCCACGATCGTCACCTCAGCGCCGGCGATCGGCACGTCGAAGTGGCGAAGCAATTCCACGATCCCGCGCGGAGTGCAGGGCAGCGGCCCCGGCTCGCCGAGCACCAGCCGGCCCAGGTTCATCGGATGCAGGCCGTCGGCATCCTTGGCCGGGTCCATCCGTTCCAGTGTCGCGCCGGTGTCGAGGCCTGGCGGCAGCGGGAGCTGCACGATGTAGCCGGTGCAGGTGGGATCGGCGTTCAGCTCGTCGATCACCGCGAAGAGCTGGTCTTGGGTGGTCGTCGCGGGCAGCTCGCGGCGGATCGAGGCGATGCCGACTGCAGCGCAGTCGCGGTGCTTACCGCGTACGTAAGCGTGCGAGCCGGGATCGTCGCCGACGATGACGGTGCCCAGCCCGGGTGTCACTCCAGCGCTGCGGAGTGCTGCCACCCGGGTCTTGAGATCAGTGAAGATCTGTTCCCTGGTCGCTTTGCCGTCTAGCACGATCGCATTCACGACACGCATCCTTTCACTCAAGTTCGCGCTCGACGACGGGGCAGCGCGATCACCATGACCGACACGAGGGTCAGGGCGGTGCCGGTGATGGTGGTGATGGTGACCGGGCTCGGACCGGCGGGCAGGAGTAAATCGAGCAGTAACCCTCCGACGAGTTGCCCGGCCACCGCGCCGACTGCCAGCAGGAGCACACCGGTGATGCGGACGATGGCCGCCGAAATGCCGACGGCCAGCACGCCCAAGGGGCCACCGACGTACAACCATGGCGTTGCGGGTATCGGCAGTGGCCACCCTCCACGCACCTTGATCTCCACCACCGCGGCTACGGCCAGCGCGGCGGTTCCCATGCCGAAGTTGACCAGTGCGGCCGCCATTACTCCCGCGCGGGCCGGACCACCGCGCTGCGCGGTCGCCGCGACCAGCCCGTTCACCGCCTGCTGCCAGGCCGTACCGGCTCCCGCGAGCACGGGCAGCAGCGCGAACCACGCGCTGAGCGCAGCGCCGATCCGGTGTGACACAGCTAGCGCCACGGCCATCAATGCCAATCCGGCACCGGTGACCCGCCGCCCGGTGACCGGCTGGACACCGCCGGGCCCGGTGCCTGCCCTGTCCACCAGCAGTGAGCTGACCGTCTGCCCGGCCACGACCGCGACGGTGAACACCGCCACCCCGATCGTCGCCACGGTCAACGCTTGGCACACGACCAGGAAGGCGCCACACACACCTCCGAGCAGCTGGTGGCGGGGCAATGTGTGATCCAGGACGGCGGCCCGCACCCGGCCCAGCCCCTGCCGTACCCTTGGCCACACCGTAGCCAGCGCGACCAGCAACAACAGCCCGCCCAGGTTGGATAACGCGGCTGCGACCACAGCATCGTCGATGCGCTGGCCGAGCTCGCCGTTGATCCGGGCCTGAACGGCAACCGCGACCCCGATTCCGAGTGCGGCTGCGGTGGCAGCCACCCGGGCACCCTCGGTCGATGCAGGGGCGCTCGTCACCGCCCTAGGTCGACCCGCAGGCCGTGTGCTGCGGCGAAGCGGATGGCGGTGTCGACGTCGATCCGGGCACCGGACAGCTGCGCGGCCACCAGAGCGTCAGCGTCTAACCGGGCACCGCGCAGGTCAGCGTCGTCCAGGCGAGCGTGGTGCAGCCGGGCTCCGGTGAGATCGACTCCGGACAGGTCAGCGCCACGCAGATCCGCCCGCACCAGGTTCGCCTCGGCCAGCCTGAGCCCGGCGAGTTCCGTCTCCCGCAGATCAGCCTGACCCAGGGCGGTAAGCCGCAGGTCGACCTCGTGCAGGGTCCACGGCCGCAGCCGGCACTCGCTGATCGTGCTGCCCAGCAGGGAACAGTGGTGCAGCTGCGAGCCAGCCCACATAGTGCGCTGGAAGGTGCAGGTGTGAAAGGCGGTCCCCCGGTGTTGCGAGTCACCGAGATCGGAGCGGCTGAAGTCGCAATTGGTGAACCGGCAATTACGGGTGCGCAGTCCTCGTAAATCAGCGTCGGTGAACCGACAGGCGATGAAGCAGCGGCCCACCCACTCCTGATCGGCGAACACTGCATCGGTGAAGTCAGCGTCGTTGACGGTCTCGTTGTCAGTCATGGGCACGTCTTCACCTTCTCAGTACAGCCCGACAACGGGTGGGACGCCGTCCCGACGAGCGCAGGTACGCGACATATCGGGCACAGGGGCGCGACACGCGGGGCACCGGAGCACGACACGCAGGGGTTAGCGGAAGTTTCGAGATTGGGAGCGCACCTGCATGTCCAGGGCGGCGGCGTGCTCGGCGAGCACGTTGATCACTCCCTCGGCGATCTGCAACCGGCCACGCACCAGCAGTGCCGGGCAGGACCGGACGGTGGTGCGGTACCGGACCCAGAAACCCGGCGAGCAGATCACATTCACCATGCCGGTCTCATCTTCCAGATTCAGGAAGGTGACCCCGCCCGCGGTGGCTGGACGTTGCCGGTGGGTTACCGCGCCGGCGACCAGCACCCGCTGCCCGTCCCCGCGCTCGGCCAGTTCGGCGGCCGGCACCACGCCCAGCCTGGCTAAGTCGGCCCGGAGGAACTCGGTGGGAAAGCTGCCCGGTGAGACCCCGGTGGCCCACACGTCGGCGGCGGCGAGTTCCAAGGCACTCATCCCGGGCAGCGCAGGGGCGCTGTCTCCCACCGCGGTGCCGGGCAGCCGGTCTGGCCGCTGCGCGGCCACCGCTCCGGCAGACCACAGCGCTTGCCGGCGTTGCGGGGCAAGCTCGTCGAACGCCCCACCGGTGGCCAGCGCCTCGGCCTGGGCGGTAGTCAGCCCCACCCGGTGCGCGACGTCGGCGATGCTGCGGTAGTGACCGCGCGCGTCCCGCTCAGCGACCAGCCGGGTGGCCAGCGGCTGGCCCACCGTGCGCACCATGGCCAGCCCCAGGCGCACCGCCCGCTCCGGCGCGCCTTCCGCGGCGGGTTCCAGCCCGGCATGCACCCCGCTGGTGTTGATGTCCGGCCCTCGGACCGTGACGCCGTGCCGCCGCGCATCGGCGATCAACGACTGCGGGGAATAGAAACCCATCGGTTGGGCGCGCAGCAGGGCGGCGCAGAACGCCGCGGGGTAGTAATGCTTGAACCAGGCGCTGTAGTACACCAGCGAGGCGAAGCTGATCGAGTGGCTTTCCGGAAAGCCGAAGTTGGCGAAGGCCAGCAGCTTGCGATAAATCTTCTCGGCGAGTTCACCGGTGATCCCTTGGCGGGCCATCCCGTCGAACAGCCGCCCGCGCAGTCGTTCCATCCGCTCGGTGGATCGCTTGGCGCCCATCGCACGGCGCAGCTCGTCGGCCTCGGCGGCAGAGAAACCGGCGACGTCGATGGCCATCTGCATCAGCTGCTCCTGGAACAGCGGCACACCCAGCGTCTTGCGCAGCGCTTTGGCCAGCAGCGGGTGGTCATAATCCCAGGCCTCCTGGCCGTTGCGGCGCCGGATGTAGGGGTGCACCGAGTCACCCTGGATAGGGCCGGGACGGATCAGCGCGACCTCGACCACCAGGTCGTAGAAGCAGCGCGGCTTGAGCCGGGGCAAGGTGGCCATCTGCGCGCGGGATTCCACCTGGAACACCCCGACCGAATCCGCCCGAGCCAGCATCGCGTAGACAGCCGGGTCGGTGGGCTGGAGATCGGACAGCTGCACCCGGTGCCGGTAGTGCCGGGCCACCAGATCGACCGCGTAGTGCAGCGCCGAGAGCATCCCGAGCCCCAGCAGGTCGAACTTGACCAGACCGGCGGCAGCGCAGTCATCTTTGTCCCACTGCACCACCGATCGGTGCTCCATCCGCGCCCACTCCACCGGGCAGACCTCGGCCACCGGGCGGGAACAGATCACCATGCCACCGGAGTGGATGCCCAGATGCCGGGGAAATCCCTCCAGCTGGCCGGCCAGCACCAGTACCGGCTCGGGAATAGTGAGACCTGCTTGCAGGGTCGAACCATTAACAGTGAGACCTGCTTGCAGGGTCGAACCATTAACAGTGAGACCTGCTTGCAGGGTCGAACCATTAACAGTGAGACCTGCTTGCAGGGTCGAACCATTAACACCGGTCTCGGCCTTGGCCTGACCCAGCGGCCCCCACCGGTCGATCTGCTTGCTCCACGCATCCTGGGTGCCTGCGGAGTAGCCCAGCGCCTTGGCCACATCCCGCACCGCCGAGCGGGCCCGGTAGGTGATCACGTTGGCGACCTGGGCAGCGCGGTCCCGGCCGTACTTGCTGTAGACGTACTGGATGGCCTCCTCGCGCCGGTCGGATTCGATGTCGAGGTCGATGTCGGGATAGCCGTCCCGATCGGGGGCGAGGAACCGTTCGAAAAGCAGGTCCATCGCCACCGCGTCGACGCTGGTGATGCCCAGCGCGTAGCAGACCGCGGAATTGGCCGCCGAGCCGCGCCCCTGGCAGAAGATCCCGGCCCGCCGGCAGAACGCCACGATGTCGTGCACGATGAGGAAGTAGCCGGGGAAGTTCTTCTCCTCGATGACGGTCAGCTCGTGCTCGATCTGATGAAAGGCGCCGGGACGCTCGTCGTAGCTGCCGTATCGGGCGGCCGCACCGGCCCAGGTGAGCTCCCGCAGCCAGCCGGCCTCGGTGTACCCGCGGGGGACGGCGAACGGCGGCAGGTCCGGCGCCACCAAATGCAGGTCAAACGAGCAGGCCCGGCCCAGCGCGGCGGCCCGTTCGACAGCGCCGGGCCAGCGGGCAAACCGCTGCGCCATCTCGGCGCCGGACCGCAGGTGTGCGGTGCCGGCCGCGGGCAACCAGCCATCCATCTCGTCCAGGCTGCGCCGGGCCCGGACCGCGGCCAGCACGGTGGCCAGCCGGTGCCGGGACGGGGTGGCGTAGTGCGCAGCAGTGGTGGCGACGGTGTCCAGCCCGTGCGCTGCGGCCAGCGCGGCCAGCGCATCGTTGCGCTCGGTGTCCTCGGCCAGGCCGTGAGCGGTGAGCTCGACGGCGACGTGGTCAGGGCCGAACAGCTCGATCAAGCGGCGTAGCTGCGCTGCCGCCGCGGCCCGACCGGCGCGCTCCAGCGCTCGGCGCACCGCTGCCTTGCGGCAACCGGTGAGCACCACCCAATGCCCGCCCGCGGCAGCTGCTACCGCGTCGAGGTCATAGAGCGGCTTACCCTTCTCCCGCCCGGCGATCTGGGCGTGGCTGATCACACGGGACAGCCTGCGGTACCCCTCGGGATCACGGGCAAGTACGAGTAGGTGCTCACCCTCCGGATCGGGTACCCCGTTCTGCGGTGCGGACAGGCCCAGGGACAGCTCCGCGCCGAAGACGGTCTTGACGCCCAGCTCGCGGGCCGCCTCGGCAAAGCGCACCACCCCGTACATCCCGTCGTGGTCGGTGATCGCAATCGCTTCCAGCCCCAACCGGGCCGCCTCCTCGACCAGTTCCTCCGGGTGGCTGGCCCCGTCCAGGAAGCTGAAGTTGGAGTGGCAGTGCAGCTCGGCGTAGGGAGTCCCCGGTCGGGTCTCCGATGATCGAGCCGGCGAGAGCAGCGGCGGGGGCTCGTAGCGATCCCGGTGACGTGTCCACGCCGGGCTGTCTCCCCCGTCACCGGGAGCGGACCGCCCGGATAACACGCGTTCCAAGTCCACCCACCGCACCGGTGGGTTGTTCCAGCCCATGGACAGCTCTAGGTGAGTAACGGATCATAGCTAGTATCGAACATAAGTTCGATACTAGCTATGAGGTGGGACAGCCATGGCACGGCTGTCCGTCATGACCGGCCTAGTGCTCGTCTTGCTCGCCGCGCAGGAAGCGCTCAAGTTCAGCGGCGAGTTCGTCACCGGAGGGAAGGCCAGAAGGGGGAGTCAGCTCGTCGTCGAAAGCAGCCTCGAGACGGCTTACCAGCAGCCGGTATTCCTCGTTGTTCGCGACAATCTCGTCGATCTGGCCCGATATGCTGGCCGCCGCGGCATGCAATGGCCCACTGTCAAGCTCCAGCCCGGTAACGGTAGCCAGCGCTTCGACGAGAGCGGCGGCGGCCGCTGGGTAAGGGGTAGCTGCCAGGTAGTGCGGCACCCGCGCCCACACCCCGATCGCTGGTATGCCCACGCCGGCGAACCCTTCCTGGAGCGCAGTCTGGATTCCCGCCGGCATCTCAGCGGTCCCGGCCACTACCCCGACTTGGGCGGCGAGCTCAGCTTTGGTGGCGATGGCCATCAACCTGACCGGGCGAGTATGGGGAACAGGAGCGGCGTAAGCGCCGACACCGGTCACCAGCCGCACCTCAAGCTGGGTGGCCAGATCCACCACCGCCCCCACAAAGGCATGCCAAGCCATGTCCGGCTCAGGTCCCACCAGGACGAGAAGGCTCCTGCCTGCACTGTCCCTGCCGACCCGAAGCTGGATCTCGGGCCAGCTCAGGCTTTCAACGACTCCGTCGGAGATACGCACGATAGGACGGCGGGACCGAAAGTCGATCAAACGGTCCGAGTCGAACGAGGCCAGCACATCCGTCGGTACCGTCCCGAGAATCTGGGCAATGGCCGCCTGGGCGCCGAGGCCGGCGTCGGTCCAGCTCTCCGTTGCCAAGAGCAGTACAGGCGACTCCACTGGGTCATGCGCGTGCAGCTGGTACAGGGACGGCATCACGCCCCGCAGCGATCAACGTCTGTGGTGGTCACCCGACACATCTTCCCACCATGGCGCCGATGGTCGAGCGCGCCGGAAAAATTCGGTGCCCAGCAGGTGTGGCACCGCGGATTGCCCAGGCGGTAGGGCGGGTGTATGCGTGGGCTCGTGGCACAAACCGAGCAACGATCTCCCCGGGTCTGGCTGATCACCGGTGCCAGTAGCGGGTTTGGGCGTGCTATCGCCACCGCCGCACTCGACGCCGGCGACATCGTGGTCGCCGCTGCCCGTCGATCGCCGGCCCTCGATGACCTGGTCGGCGCGTATCCCGGTCAGGCCCACGCCATCGCTCTCGACGTGACGGACATGGACGCCACTCGGGTCATCGATGAGATCATTGCCCGGCATGATCGCATCGACGTACTGGTCAACAACGCCGGCCGAACCCAGGTGGGAGCCCTGGAGGAGACGACCGAGCAGGAGCTGCGGTACCTGTTCGAACTGCATTTCTTCGGGCCGGCGGCACTGACCAGGGCGGTGCTGCCACATATGCGCCGCCAGGGCGGCGGGGCGGTGGTGCAGATGTCCAGTGTCGGTGGTCAGATCACCGCGCCGGGCTTCGGCGCCTATTGCGCGACCAAGTTCGCGCTCGAAGGTTTAACCCAGACCCTAAGCCAGGAGGTGGACTTCGGGGTCCGCTTCCTGATCGTGGAGCCTGGCGCGTTCCGCACCGGGCTGTTCGCCGCCGGGTCGGCGTACCTGTCCGCTGCCATGCCGGAATATGCCGCAACGGTCGGCCCGACACGGCAGTATGTGACCAGCGGTGACGGCACGCAGCCCGGCGACCCGGCCAAGGCGGCCGCAGCCATCCTCACCGCGCTAGCCGCTGACCACCCACCGCTGCGCCTGCCCCTGGGCAGCGATGCCGTCGATGGAATCCAGGCTCACCTGGCCTCAGTTCGTGACGAGATCGCGGTGTGGGAGCCGTTGTCCCGCGCCACCAGCTTCGATCCCGAGTGATCTACGGCGGGCAGCAACTGTACGCGCACAGTGCACAGCTGCGTGCCGACGTCTCGTCGCGTGCGGCCTGAGAGACTCGGTGTTGTGGCATGGTCTCCGGATCCTGGCGCCCTTCGTGATCGGGTTGCGGTGGTAGCCGGCGCGACTCGAGGCGCGGGGCGCGGCATCGCGACCGCTTTGGGTGAAGCCGGTGCGACGGTGATCTGTACTGGACGCAGCAGTAGAAGCGGGAGCAGAGCGATCCGATCGGACTACTCGCGCGCCGAGACCATCGAGGAGACCGCCGAGCTGGTAACCCAACTTGGCGGGGTCGGAATCGCGATCCAGGTCGATCATCTCGAGTCCACGCAAGTGCGGCAGCTGGCTGCGGGCGTGCGCCACGACCACGGCCACATCGATGTCCTGGTCAACGACATCTGGGGGGCCGAGGTCCTGAAAGGTCCCCCGCCGACGTGGAACACACCGATCTGGCGGCACGACGTGGAAGCTGGGTTGCGCATCCTGCGACTGGCGATCGACACCCACCTGATCACATCCCATCACCTGCTGCCGTTGCTGATCGACCGGCCGGGTGGATTGCTTGTCGAGGTCACCGACGGCACGACCACCTTCAACGCAGAGCGGTACCGGATCTCGGTGTTCTACGACCTGGCAAAGGTGGCGGTGAACCGGCTGGCCTTCTCCCAAGGCCACGAACTCGCCCCTATGGCGCCACCGCCGTTGCCGTTACGCCGGGATGGCTGCGTTCGGAGATGATGCTGGGCAACTTCGGCGTGACCGAGGAGAACTGGCGCGAGGCTCTTGACGGCTCGGTCCAGGGATATCCGCCGGCGCCGGAGGGCTTCGAGAACTCCGAGTCACCGCGCTATGTCGGTCGCGCGGTCACGGCACTTGCCACGGACTCTCAGCGAGCACGGTGGAATCAGCGCTCGGTGACCTCAGCCGATCTCGCTCGTGAGTACGGCTTTACTGATATCGACGGTTCCCAGCCTGATAGCTGGTCCAGGCTCTGAGGCCTGTCCACAGCCGTCGATTAAGGTTGATCGACGCTGCCATAAAGACCTCACTGATAGTGCGCTACTCGTAGATTCCCTCGACCCGCCAGTGACCCGTTTCGCAGGCCAGCAGCACGGCAAGCGGGTCGTCGGCGGGTCCGGTGACATCGAGCACCGCCTGCATCCGCGCGCAGCGCCGTCCCCCGCCCGGTTCCCACCAACGCTCCTCGACTGGCCAGGGGCCGGCCCAGGCCAGCACCCGACGCGGCGGGTTGCCATCCATCGCGATCCGGTACGGGACACCGGTGAGCCGGCCGCGCCCACTTACCCCGACAACGCATCCGGCATCGTCGAGCACCTCTGCGGGCAGTGGGCGGGTAAACACCCGGGACGGAGACGGCGCAGGCAGCCGTCCCGGCCAGGGAGAAGCGGTGCACATGCTCGACCCCGCAAGCGGGTCTTCGGTGCACATGCTCGACCCCGCAAGCGGGTCTTCGGTGCACATGCTCGACCCCGCAAGCGGGTCTTCGGCACCACGCGCAGGGACCCGGTCGTCGCCCCAGGGCACCAGGCGTACCCGATCGGTGGGATCCCGGCCGCCGCCAATCACTCCGGTGAAGACCGCATCGGGTCCGAGCATTGCCTGCACCCGGACCAGTGCCCGGCCGGCTCGTTCGTCGTCCTCGCCGGACTCCCCCCATAGCCCGCGTTGCAGGGCCTGGCCTCCGATCACCTCCTCCGGGGTGAGCTGGAGCAGCGTGATCCCCGTGCTGGGCCGGCAGTCCCGGGAAGTCAGCCAGCCGTCTAGCTGCCAGCGCACCCGATCAGCGATGCCGCTGGCCGTCAGCGGTTCTGCACAGCGCCACACCCGGTGCAGCTCCTCGCCCGCCTCGGTGCAGGCACTGATACCGAGCCGGATGCAGGCCAGGCCGCGGGCGGCTAGCGCGGCGTGCAGTTGCTCTGCTGGTTCCCGGGAGGCGAATGCCACCGCGTCGACCCGGTCTAGCGGTGGGTCGAACCGGCGGGTGACAGTGAGATCGGCTGGGGGATCACGGCGGGCCAGCGGGCGCTCACCGAGGCCCCGGGCGAGCCGGTGCGCGCGCACGCCGTCGAGGCCGAACCGGGAAGCAATGTCATCGACGGGCAGAGCGGCGAACGCGCCGAGAGTGCGCAGTCCCAGCCGATGTAACAAGTCCACCAGCGCGGCCCGATCGACCCCGGTCGCGTCCTGGTGCAGCTCGGTAATGCTCAGCGGGGCGAGGAAGCCGGCCGATCCTTGTGGCGGTACCAGCAGGCCGCGGTGCGCGGCCAATGTCGCCGCGAACAGGCCGTCGGCGATGCCGACCTGGCATTCCACCCTGGCTTGCGTAGCAATCACGTCGACGATCCGCTCGGCCACCGCGGCCTCACCACCGAAGTACCGAGCCGGGCCGCGGGCCGGCAACGCGATCAGCCCAGGACACACCACCTCCACGCCAGGTGCCAAACCCTCCACCGCGGCGGCCACCGGCTCGAACGCCCGGGCGTCCCGATCCGGGTCGTCGGTGAGCACGACCAGCTCTGGGCAGCAGCCCTGCGCCTCCCGGCGGCGTTGACCACAGCGCACGCCCTGCGCCCGGGCTGTCGCTGAGCAGGCCACAATCCGGTTCGCCGACACCACAGCGGCGGGTGCCCGTGCAGCCAGGTCTTCGGCGGCCACCCCGGCCGTCACGGGCCAGTCCGGGCACCACACCACCATTACTCGGGCAGGCATCATCAGAGCACCGCCTTGATCGCCAGGTGCCTGAGCGCCTTCGTCACCGCACCGCCGGGGCCAGGCAGCAACAAGCGAGCAGCCCGAGGCCTGGCCGCTGCACCGCGCCCCACCGCGCGTACCACCACTTCGCGGCTACGCAACCGCCCGTATCCTCCCTCGGCGCCATGCCAAGTTTCGACCCGGCAGACCAGCTCGACGTCTGCGCCCGGCCATTGCCCGAGCGGGAGCAGTACCGACCCGCGCTGTCGCGCCCGGGCAGCCAGGGATTGCCGCGCTCGCGCAGGTAACCCGTCCGCGCCGGCCAACGCCACCAAGCCCACCCCGTCAAGCAGCGCTGCAGCCACTGGCGCCAGATCCGGCCCAGGCCGGGGAATCAGCGCCAGCCGCCGCACCACCACCCCCGCCTCGGCGGCAGCCAACACCCCCAGATCACCGACGCCGATTACCGCAGCCCAGGTGCCCTGCACAGTGGCTTCAGCCAGTAATGCCAGCAACAACAACAGTGAGCCGCGTACGGCGATCACTGATCCGCGACGCAGCCCCCCACCGGGTAGCAACACCGTAAGCGGTTCGATCACCGGATAGGATGGCCGGCCGCCCGGGACGTCGAGCCGCTCACTCAGCGTCGACGCCGGGGTGACCTGCACCGACGCGACGCCCACACCCATCATCCCCGTGACCTCCCAGAGCGAATGCCGGCAGGTGCCGAGACACCGCCACACCTGAGCCGCCGCGGGGAAGGCGTCGGTATCGAACAAATGTTCGATACCAGTAAATCTGAGCAGCTGGAGCTCGTCAAGCGCAGCCGCTGCCAGGATGGCGCACACTCGACGCTGTGGCGGGCTTCCACTGGATCTCCTTATGCACCGACTACGGGTACTCAGACGGGTTTGTCGCGGCCTGCCACGGAGTGATCGCCCGGATAGCTCCACACGCCCGGGTGCTGGATGTGACGCACGCTGTCCCGCCGGGCGACGTGCGGCGTGGCTCGGTGATCCTCGCCGACACGCTGCGCTGGCTGCCGCCGGCTGTGCACGTCGCGGTCGTCGATCCCGGAGTCGGCACCGGGCGGCGCGGGATCGCGCTGGTCAGTGGTGATGCTGGCGATGCCGTCAGTGCCGTCTTAATCGGCCCGGACAACGGGCTGCTGTTGCCGGCAGCGCACACCCTGGGCGGCGTCCGCGCAGCGTATGAACTCACCGACAGTGCCTACCGGCTGCCCACGCTCAGCGCCACATTCCACGGTCGCGACATCTTCGCCCCGGCTGCCGCACATCTGGCCTGCGGAGTCTCGCCGGATGCCCTGGGTCCCGCAGTGAATCCGAAATCGCTCGTCACTCTGCCGGCACCGCTATGCCAGGTAGACGGGCAGCGAATCCAGGTCGAAGTGCTGAACGTGGATCACTTCGGCAACGTGGCGCTGGCCGCAGGGACCGACGAACTTGAGGCGATTGGTCTCCGCACCGGAGCAACGGCGACCCTCCGGTGGCCGGCCGGAACTGAGCCGGTGCTGGTCGGCACCACCTTCGCGGATGTGGCGCAGGGAGAACTGGTCTTGCTGGTGGACTCCGCGGGGCACCTGGCAGTGGCCTGCCGCGGCAGCTCAGCAGCCGACCGGACCGGACTGCGACCCGGCACCGTGGTGGAGTTGATCCAATAAACCGGGACTTCGAGGTGAGCAGTTCCCGAACAGCTGTCCAATCACCAGGTAAATGGCGCTGAGTCGCGGTCGCCGCAGGTTATTCTGCAAGGCGTCGATCATCGACGACTAGGTCGGTCCAGCTGGGGAGGATGTGGCGACTTGGGCTAACCGCGCGTCACGGTCATCAAGGAGCAGACATTGCGGACAGCCATCGTGGGTGCGGGTCCAACCGGGCTCTACACCGGGATTGCCCTCGCCCGTCGCGGGCATGAGGTCACGCTCATCGATCGCGATCCCGGCCCGGAGCAGGACGGATCGTGGAACCGCAAGGGAGTGATGCAGTTCCATCATCCGCATGGCTTCCGTGCGCAGGTCGTGGACGCTCTTCTCGCCGAGATGCCGGAAGTCTGGGACGATCTGATGGCTGCCGGAGCGGAGTCGGTCATGCTGCCCGAACAGCCCGGACGGGTGGTCGGGCTGCGCTGCCGGCGTCTGGTCTTCGAACGGATCCTGCGCTCCGCCGCCGAGGCACAGCCGGGTGTCACGCTGTTGATCGGTCACGTCGACGAGGTGTGCTGCGAGCGGGGACGCGCTGCTGGTGTCCGGCTCGACGGCGGCCACCAGGTGGAGTCCGACCTGGTCATCGACGCCTCCGGTCGCGCCGGCCAACTCGCCCGGACCTTCCGGGCACCGGCCGAGGGTGGTGACTGCGGGATCGCCTACGTGTCGCGGCAGTACCAGCTGTTGCCGGGCGCTGAGAACGGGCCGGTGAACTCACCGATCGGGATGATCGCGATCTACCCCGGTTACCAGGCGATTGTGTTCCTTCACGACAACCGGACCTTCTCTACCCTGATCGCTCGGGCCAGCACGGACCGTCAGATGGTGGCGCTACGATTCCCGGCGGCGTTCGAGGCCGCCTCGCAAGCCATCCCCTCGCTGGCGGCGTGGACCGAGCCGGGCCGTGCCCAACCGATCACTCCGGTGTTGCCCGGGGGGCGGTTGCATAACACCTACCGGACGCAGCTCAATGACGCCGGTCAGGTCGCGGTCGACGGACTGATCTTTGCGGGGGACGCTGTGTGCACCACCAACCCCGCGCTCGGGCGAGGTGTGGCCACATCGCTGATGCAAGCTCAGAAGTTGCTCGCCCTGCTCGACGAGCATCAGCCCGACTTCGTCGCCTGCTCGCTCGAGTTCGACCGCTGGTGCGCCGAGAACATCAAGCCGTGGTTTACCGACCACGTGTACTGGGATGCCGAGCTGATCAGGCGCTGGTCCGGTCACGACATCGACCTCACCCGCCCGCTGCCCTCTGATCTGATCATGGCGGCCACTGAAGTGGATCCCGAGATGCGCAAGGTCGTCGGACCGTACATGGCCATGCGCGCGCTGCCCGCCAGCCTCGCCGCGGTGGAACCCCGGGCACGGGAGATCTACGCCAGCGGCTGGCGCCCACCCGTACCCGAGGGACCCACCCGCGACGAATTGGTGGAGTTGATCACCGCCACAGTTGCGCAGCGCGTCAGTGCGTGAAATGCCGGGTGCCCGTGAGGTACAGCGGCACCCCGGCGGCCTCGGCAGCGGCGATCACTTCGGCGTCCCGGATCGACCCGCCGGGATGAGCCACGGCGCGCACCCCGGCGTCCAGCAGCACTTCCAGCCCGTCGGGGAACGGAAAGAAAGCATCGGAGACGGCTACCGCGCCGGCTGCTCGCTCGCCTGCCCGGCTGACCGCGAGCCGGGCGGCGTCGACCCGATTCACCTGTCCCATCCCGATCCCGACAGTCGCCGCATCCGCGGCGAGCAGGATCGCGTTGGAGCGCACCGCGCGGCAGGCGCGCCAGGCGAAGGCCAAGTCAGCCAGAGTGGCGTCATCCACGGGCGCACCGGTGGCCAGGGTCCACGTCGCCGGATCGTCGCCGGGCGCGTCGAGCGCGTCGCGCGTCTGCAGCAACAACCCACCCGACAGCAGCCGGAATTCGATCCCGCCGCGCTGCGGGGGCGACGCCAGCAGCAGGCGCAGGTTCTTCTTGCGGGCCAGCACATCTAGCGCGCCGTCGGCGTATGACGGCGCCACCACCACTTCGGTGAACACCTTGCTGACCTGAGCCGCCATGTCCACGGTGACCTGGCGATTACATGCGATTACCGCACCGTAGGCGCTCACCGGATCGCAGGCGTGCGCCCGGCAGTACGCATCAGCGACATCTCCGGCCGCCGAGACGGCGATACCGCAGGGGTTGGTGTGCTTGATGATCGCAACGCAGGCACTGTCGTGGTCATGCGCGGCGCGCCATGCGGCATCAGCGTCAACGTAGTTGTTGTAGGACATCTCCTTGCCGTGCAGCTGCTCGGCATGCGCCAAGCCACCTGGTACCGCTGCGGTGTATAGAGCGCCCTGCTGGTGTGGGTTTTCCCCGTAGCGCAGCATCGCGGCCCGCCGCCAGGACGCCCCCACCCAGGCCGGCAACCGCACCGGCTCGGACGATAGCCCTGATGATCCCATCCAGGAGGCCACCGCGATGTCGTAATCGGCGGTGTGCCGGAACGCGTCGACGGCCAGCGCGCGACGCTGCGCCAAGGTGAAGCCACCCGCCCGGACCGCCTCGAGCACGTCGCGATAGGTCGCCGGATCCACCACCACGGCCACCGACGCGTGGTTCTTGGCGGCCGCGCGCACCATTGCCGGGCCGCCGATATCGATCTGCTCGACACACTCATCGAAGCCGGCACCGGAATCCACCGTGGCCTGGAACGGGTACAGGTTCACCACGAGCAGTTCGAACGGCGCGACATCCAAAGCCTGCAGCTGGGACAGGTGTTCGGGTTTGCGGGTGTCAGCGAGCAACCCGGCATGCACCCCGGGATGCAGCGTCTTGACCCGACCATCCAGACATTCGGGGAAACCGGTCAGTTCCTCGACTTGAGTTACTGGAACACCCGCATCGTCGATCACCGCGGCCGTCGACCCAGTAGAAAAGATCTGGACTCCGGCCGCGTGCAACCCCGTCGCCAGCTCTCCCAAACCACGTTTGTCCGACACGCTCAACAGCGCCCTGCGCACCGGTCGGCGCTCATTATCGGGTACTGACGCCGCCTCCGCGGGACCAATTACGTCGGCGGTCATAATTCCGCCTCCGCGGGACCAATTACGTCGGCGGTCATGGAATTGACACCTTTCGTCCGGTGACGGTGTACCCGTGGTGGACCAGCTCGGCAATGACGTCTACCAGCAACCGTCGCTCCACGACCTTGATCCGTTCATGCAGCTGCTCCTCGGTGTCGTCGGGCAGTACTTCCACGGCACGCTGAGCCACAATCGGACCGGTGTCCACTCCAGCATCTACCAGGTGCAGCGTCGTACCGGTCACCCGGACACCGTGGGCCAGCGCGTCGGCTACTGCGCGGGGGCCAGGAAATGCCGGCAGCAGCGACGGATGGCTGTTGACGATGCGGCCACCGAAGCGGGCCAGGAACGCCGGACCCAAAAGCCGCATGAACCCGGCTGTGACGACCAGGTCTGGCGCGTTCGAAGCAACCGTCTCGGTGAGCGCCGCATCCCAGGATCGCCGATCGGGATGCTGAGCTAGCTCGACGACGAAGGTGGGTAGGTCACTTTTCTCAGCCCGCCGCAGCCCGCCCGCACCCGGCCGGTCCGCGCCCACCGCGACGATCTGGGCGGGGTAATCGGGACCAGCTGCATCAAGCAAGGCCTGCAGCAACGTCCCGATGCCGGACACCAGGACAACGACCCGGGCGGGGATCGGCAAGCGAAGCTGATACACGGTGTCCTGACGCTAGCGGGGCGATATCGCGCAACGTCACCAGACTAGCCAATCGCGCTGATAGGGGACCCCAGGCGGATCGTGATCGGCGTCGCAGCGCTCGATGTGCGTGATTCTGGCGAGGGACTGCTGTACCGGGTCGCCGAAACACCTGGTCATTTTCAAACAAGTGCGTGCACCAGCCAGACTGCGGTCAGCCGCTGGTGGATCAGCGCGGTTTGGTGGCGTGGTGCAGTGCGACGATCCCGCCGGTGAGGTTGCGCCAAGCGACGTCGGTCCAACCCGCGGCGGCCACCCGGCGCGCGAGCTGGGACTGAGAAGGCCACGCTCGGATCGACTCGGCCAAATAGACGTAGGCCTCCGGGTTACTACTGACCCGCCGCGCGACTTCCGGCAGCGCGCGCATCAGGTACTCCAAGTAGACGGTCCGAAAGGGAGCCCAGACAGGAAGGGAAAATTCGCAGATGACCAGCCGGCCGCCTGGCCGGGTCACCCGGGCCATCTCGGCCAGCGCGGCGTCGGGAGCGGCCACGTTGCGCAGCCCAAAGGAGATCGTGACCGCGTCGAAGACCCCATCAGCGAACGGCAGGGCCAACGCGTCGGCTCCGACCAGCGGAACCTGGCGATGGCGGCCTGCGCGCAGCATCCCCAGGGAGAAGTCCGCGGCCACACTCCACGCCCCGGCGCGGGCGAACTCGACGGTGGATACCGCGGTGCCCGCGGCCAGATCGAGCACCCGTTCACCCGCCTTGGCGGCCACGGCGGTCCGCGTACACCGTCGCCACCACCGGTCTTGACCGAACGACAGCACCGTGTTCGTCAAGTCATAGCGGCGGGCCACCGCGTCGAACATCGCCGCGACATCGCGCGGGTCCTTGTCCAGCCCGGCTCTCGACACAGCGCCACCCTAGAGCTGGTGGCTCCTCAAGTACCGCCAACATCCCCTGCGGGCGCTGCTAACCGCCACCAGCCTGTCCCACGCCAGCTTGCCAGCGAGTGTGCAGCCTGCCAACCAGCCTGCACCTCAGGCCGGGTGGCCGAGACCGGGCCCAGCGCTGGGTGGCGGCAGGGCTCACCAGGTTCGCCCTGGGCTAGCCGCGGGGAGCGCTCGCCGGCCGGCATTGCCGCCGTGGAAGGATCGCAGAATGTATTCGTTACTCTTCTACGATTACGTCGACGATATCGCCGAACGACGCGCACCTTTTCGAGAGGCGCATCTGGCGCTAGCCCGCGAGATGCATGAACGAGGCGTCCTGTTGATGGCGGGCGCACTCGTAGAACCGCTGGATGGCGCCGTTCTGGCGTTTGTGACCGACGACCGCTCAATTGTAGAGAATTTCGTAGCACAGGATCCCTATGTCCGCGAAGGGTTGGTGACGTCCTGGCGGATCAGATCGTGGAATGTGGTGATCGGCTGACCAACTTCCACAGCGATGCAGGATGCGACCTGCGCTGTAATTACCTCAGTTTCGTATTCCGCAACGTGTCGGAGGCAGCAGATACCCGGGTCATCATCGGGAATGATCACCCGGGTATCGCCTACAAGTTGCCCGACGCATTGATCAGGCACTCGATCTCCTGGCTGGGCGTCCCGGCGCTGCGCCCAGCTTGTGCGATCGATAGTTCATACGATGCCGCTGCGCGCCGTGCTGCACATGAGGGTTCTCCCCTACCAGAACCCTGATTGGCGTCCTGGGGTCGCCTGGACTGCCGGGGTGGCTGTACTTGAGAGCAGCTGTTGGCCGGTTGGCGGTAGTTGAAGAGCTACCAACGTCAGGCCGGCGCGCCACGGCGATGGCGGCGGCGCAGCCACCAGGCGGCCGGGACGAGCAGTGACCATACTGCCGCGAGTATGAGCATCGCGGGGCCAAGCCCGCGCACCCAGCTGCGGCCGGCAACCCGCACCTGATCCGGGTCGGCAAGGTCGTACTCCACCCGTACCAGCTGGCCGACCTGCAGGTCCGACGGGTAGGCAACGCCCTCGTCCGGGCGGTAAACCTGGCCATCGGGCGCGACGAACTGCACCAGTGTCCGCATTGGTGTCACCGCGAGCACCTGGGCGGTGGCGTGGCCAGTACGGGCGTCAATCCCGGCGTCGTCCAGCGCAGCTCCAGCTAGCGCCATCGCGATCAGCACAGTCACCAGCCCGGCCACGGCAAGCGGCACCCACCAGATCGACCGGCGCTGCCGGCGGGGAGCCGGTCGAGCAACGCCGGTAACAGGTCCGGTAGCCAGAGCCGTCATTGGGCGCAGCGTAGCGCTGGTGTTACCGGGATCGACGCGCGCGGCAGCATGCGGATCGTCCTAATACCCTGACGAAGTGACCACCGCCCCGCTAACCGACCGGCTAGTAGTGCGCTCGTATCTAGTGCAGGGCGGTACTGCCCTGCTCGACATGTTGCCGTCCCCGCGCGGGGTGCTGGCCTGGGTACGGGCCGGTGAGGGGTTGGTGGCCTGGGGGGAGGTGGCCCGGGTATGTACCGAGGGTCCCTACCGCTTCGCACGAGCCCAAGATTGGTGGAATTCCTTCTGCGCGCAGCTGGACACCCGCGATGAGGTCGGGCTGCCAGGCAGCGGTCCGGTGGCCTTCGCCAGTCTGGCCTTCGACGACTCACCAGGAAGTTCGGTGCTGATCGTGCCGCGGGTGGTGGTGGGCCATCGAGACGGCACGACCTGGGTCACGGAGTTCCAGACCGGAGTCGCAACCGGGCCGGTGGTGCCGGTCAGGCGCCCCCGCGGGTTGCGCTATTCCGACGGCGAGCTACCGGTCGCCGCCTGGCGCGAGGCGGTGGCCCGCGCAGTTTCCCGCATGCGCGATGGATCGGCACCGGCGAAGGTGGTGCTCGCTCACGATCTGCTAGCCGTCGCGGACGAGCCACTGGATCCCCGCTTCCTGCTGCAGGGGCTGGCCGCCCGGTATCCCTCATGCTGGACGTTCGCGGTAGACCAGCTCGTCGGGGCCACGCCGGAGTTGCTGTTGCGCCGGCGCGGTACCGAGGTGCTCTCGCGGGTGCTGGCCGGCACCATCTGGCCTCACGACGGGACCAACACCGGGGAGCTGGCGCTGGAGTTACTTGACTCGGCGAAGGACCGTGACGAGCACCGTTACGCGGTGGAGTCGCTGGCCCAAGCGCTCAACCCGTTCTGCACCGACCTGACCGTGCCTGCCGCGCCCAGCGTGTTGGAGCTGCGCAACGTCCTGCATCTGGCCAGCGAGGTGCGCGGGGTGCTGCACCCTGCTGGACCGCCGCTACTGACCTTGGCCGACGCCGTGCACCCCACTGCCGCTGTGGGTGGCACTCCCACTCCCGCCGCGGTCAGCGCGATCAGCGAGCTGGAAGCCATGGACCGCGGGCGCTACGCCGGACCGGTCGGCTGGGTCGACGCCGCAGGGGACGGCGAACTGGGCATTGCGTTGCGCTGCGCTCAGGTCGTCGGCCGGTTCGCCCGGATGTTCGCCGGCTGCGGGATCGTGGCGGGTTCCGACCCCGACTCCGAAGTCGCTGAAGCCGCCGCCAAGCTCGTGCCCATCCGCGACGCCCTCGAAGGCGTCCACTGAATTGCTGAGCTGCCCGCATCTCCCCGACATGGGGACGTATCGGGGTTGATCAGGCCGCCAAAACCCCGGTATGGCTTCAATACCGGGGTTGGAAGCTGGAGAGGGTAGGCGGCTTAGCTGGGAGGGGCGGCGGGGCGGACGGGGGCGAACAGCCAGGTTTGGGCCACCTCATCGACGTTCTTGCCGGAAACCCGTTTGACGGTGGCCAAGAAATCCTGCACCGAACCGTTCCTGCCTGCCCGGTCGGTGGCCCAGGCACGCAAGGAGGCGAAGAAGTTCTGGTCCCCGATCGCCATCCGGATCGCCTGCAGCGCCATCGCGCCCCTGGTATAGACTGCTCTGTCAAGCACGGCCGCCTTGCCGGGGGCCCCGGGAGGGACACGCCAGAATTCATCATCGGCGGGATGGTCGGCGTAGTTCATCGCGGCGCTCTGCTTGGCGCTGGGACCACCGTGGCGTTCGTCCCAGAGCCATTGGGCGTAAGTAGCGAAGCCTTCGTTGAGCCAGATGTCGCTCCAGTGGCGCACCGAAACGCTGTCGCCGAACCACTGGTGAGCCAGTTCGTGCACCACCACCGACACGTCCGGGCCAACGTCGAAAAACCCTTCGCCGTATACCGGTCGGCTCTGGTTCTCGAGCGCGAAGTGCAGGTTAGGCGCATCCGGGACCACGCCACCTAGCTGATGGAATGGATACGGGCCGAAGATCCCGGAGAGAAAATCAATAACGTCCGGTGTCTGTTCTACCGAGGCGCGAGCCGCGCCCGCCACTTGCGGGGCTAGGCCGTGGTCATAAGCAGCCAGGTACAGACCGTAGCGGGTGTCCCGGCGAACGATGTCGTAATGGCCGATCGCGACGAAGGCCAGGTAGGTGGCCATCGGCTCGCTTTCCTGCCAGCGCCACTGCTCCATTCCCGGGCCAGCCGGTTCCGGGCCGCCGAGCAGCGCCCCGTTGGAAATCACCTGCAAGCCGGCGGGCACGGTGGCGGTGATGGTGAACGTCGCCTTGTCCGAGGGGTGGTCGTTGGACGGGTACCACCAGGCCGCGATGTCGGGTTCACCCACCGCGACCGCGCCATCCGCAGTACGGACCCATGGTGAGGGGTCATCGGGTCCTTCCGGGATGGCCGAGGGCACACCGGCGTAATCCACCACCACCGTCATCGGGGAACCCACCAGCACCGGGGCGGCTGGCGTGATCTGCAGCTCGCCGCCGACCTGGTGCAGCTGGGCGGGCTGGTTGTTCACCGTCACAACGGACGCGGGCAACCGGAGGTCCAGGTTGAACCGGGAGAGGTTCTCGGTGGCCTGAGCGGTGATCGTGGTATGGCCCTCGATCCGATCAGCGGCAGGGTCGTAGCGCACCTGAACGTCATAGGCGGTGGCGTCGTAGCCGCCGTTACCCGCAAGCGGGAAATACGGGTCACCGATTCCCTCGGCACCCATGACCGGCGGCGCCGACGATGGGGGAAGTGTTGGGGCAGACGAGGCCGGCGCCTGTGCCGAGTGCGTGCCGCCCCACGGCATGACAAGTGCGATCACCACCAGCAGCACCGCCAACGCCAGTCCGATCAGCAGAAGCCGGTTTCGCACGGCCACCTCCCTCGTGAATAGGTATCAGTGTTCCAGCACGCAACGCCGCTCACGAGCACGCGTAGCGTGCACCCATGATCTCCGAGCTGTTTGATCCGTCCGCGTGGCGCAGCGTCGAAGGCTTTGACTTCGCCGACATCACCTATCACCGCGCGGTGGCCCACGGAACGGTCCGGATCGCTTTCAACCGACCGGAGGTGCGCAACGCGTTCCGCCCGGCCACGGTGGACCATCTCTACCGCGCGCTGGACCACGCGCGGATGACCGCGGACGTGGGATGCGTACTGCTGACCGGCAACGGGCCCTCGCCACGTGATGGCGGCTGGGCGTTCTGCTCGGGAGGCGACCAGCGCATCCGCGGCCGGTCGGGCTACCAGTACGCATCCGGACAGACCGCAGACACCATTGATCCGGCCCGAGTCGGCCGGCTGCACATCCTGGAGTGCCAGCGACTGATCAGGTTCATGCCCAAAGTGGTGATCGCGGTGGTACCCGGGTGGGCTGCCGGTGGTGGGCACTCGCTGCATGTGGTGTGCGACCTGACCCTGGCGTCAGCCGAGCACGCCCGGTTCAAGCAGACCGACGCGGACGTGGGTTCCTTTGACGGCGGGTTCGGCTCTGCCTACCTCGCCCGGCAAGTGGGTCAGAAGTTCGCCCGGGAGATTTTCTTCCTCGGGCGGGAATACAGCGCGGCAGATGCCCACCGGATGGGCATGGTCAACGCCGTGGTTGCACACGCGGCACTAGAAAAAACCGCACTGGATTGGGCCGCCACGATCAATGCCAAATCGCCCACCGCCCAGCGAATGCTCAAGTACGCCTTCAATTTGATCGACGACGGGTTGGTCGGCCAGCAGCTGTTCGCCGGTGAGTCGACGAGGCTGGCGTATATGACCGACGAAGCCGTCGAAGGCCGCGACGCTTTCCTGGAAAAGCGTGCACCCAACTGGTCAGCATTCCCCTGGTATTACTAGCACAGTTTACTCGGCCGATCGGGGGACCACGCTAAACGCGGTCTGAAGCGCAGATCCGCCCTAACTGCGCGCAGACCTGCGGGTAGGCGGCTGACCCCGCACCTAGCGCCTACCTACTGTCCGACTATGACAACCCGCCTGCTCACCGAAGGCGACTTGAATGCAGCCAACCCCCGGACCTTGCGTGTGCGTCCCTCGTGCACCCACCGGAAATGTTCGGTACACCTGCATTTCAGGCAACCGGGCAACCCACCCCTGGGGGCCCCCAGGGGTCGGGGCGTCAACGGCAACCCGACGGCCGTCGGGTTGGGATAGGTCGTCGGTCCCGAAGGTGCTCTCTAGCCGAGTCTCACTAATCGGCGCGTCACGGAGGCTCCTGCGCCCCGATCCTTCCTTCCCCACCGCCGACGGCTACACCCGGAGTCGTCGACCGTGGACCGATGTCGAGGTTCGAGGCTGACCGATAAGCCGCTCACGCTGCGGTACCGGCCATGGCCACCATCAGGCAGTCAAGCCTGCGCAGGCTCGCCTATCAACGCGTAGGCGCAGGGCTGGCAAGCAGCCGTTGACACTCGGGCGCCTTCCCAAACGAGGTCTGCAACTCACTATTACTGGTCACTTTTTGCAACTGGGCGGTCGCGTTGTCACCCGGATTAGTGAGCTGGTTAGCTTTCTGAATGAAGTTTGGGTCGTTGGTATCCAGCGCCGCCAGTTTCGCTCGCTGGTTGCTGAGCGTCGCAGCTGTAGTGGTGAAGAAGCTTATTGCATCATTCTGAATCTGTTTGCCGTTGCCGACGGCTGGCGACCCGAGCTGGCTCAACTTGTTGGCAGTGTCAGTGAATGCCTGCTGGGTTGTGTCCGCGACGTTGAGCAATGCATCCTTTTGTCGTTGTGAAGACGTCGGCTGAGCATTCAGGGCCGCGGCCGCAGCGACCATATCCCCGAGACCGCCGCAAAATGTGCCTACCCAGGCCACCGGATTCGCGCCTTGAGGGCCAGGAGAAGTAGGGGGCTTCGCATTAACGTCGACCGAACCGCAGCCGCCCAGCGCTAAACCAAGCGCCAACAACGCCATAACGCCACCATAATGAGATACTGAATACACTACTTTCTACTCCTCTAAGAGCCTCTAGATGCCTCCGGGGCGAAGCTACCGGCGACTCCGCTTCCCGAAGCGAACAAAAGCAGTCCGATAGCCAAAAAAGGGGCAGCGGTAATATTAACAAGGGGCGAGGACCACGAACGGCTTAGGCGCTTATAGGGTGGAGAACTGCAGCTGCCCGAGCAACCACGCAAGCAACGCCCGTAGGAACCCATGCCCTAGTCCAGCGGCCACGGGGCGTGACGAACCCATGTAGGTGCGCGAGTAGCCAGGCAAGCAGCGTCTGCCAGAGCTCGGGTACCTCCACCCCGCACAGGCCTCCGGTGCGGGGCCCTAGTTAGCGAGGCTTCTCGCTCCACCTCGCGATGGCGATCTTTTATATCTACTGGGCCTTCTACGACTGAAATCAAGAAGAGATCGATGCGACCGCGCCACGCCGGAGCACCACCACAGTCACTGATCCGTTCTGGTGATTACGTCAAGGATATGTCTGTTCTTCCTGCAACGGACCGATTCGGCTATGGGAAGCAATGCGGACAAACGGACCATAGCCGCGACCGCGTCACGCTGAGCTGGTAACCAGTCGTCGTACCAGCGCCTACTCCGACGGGTGCTGGTACGGCCCCTTCGTGACAAGTCTGCGCGGCGCCGCCGTTGCGAGGAGAACCCGACGCATGACCGAGGATGACATCATCGCGTTCGTGACCAGCCTGTCCGGCGTCGCCGCGATCACCGCCAGTGAAGCCAATGGTGCACCCGAGATCTCGTGGGGCGACTCGTTCTTCTTCTACGACCCCGACGGTGAGCTCCAGACCAGCCGCCGCATGCCGTTCGCCACTATGGTCACCAAGGACTACGACGGATTCGACACCGCATCCAACCTCGACCGTCCCGGCGTGTTCCGACTAAACATCGCCGTCGGCCGTGCGGCTTTCGAAAGGCTTATCGGCTACCCGCCCGCCGCATCCGCCGATCACTCATCACGCTGGGACTACACCGTGATGGACCGGCCGCTTCCGCATCCGGTGTATGCCAGCCAGGCCTGGGTGGCCATTCTCAATCCCGGCGAGGCGACCACCGGCCAGGCACGATCTCTGCTCATGGAGGCTCATGATCGAGCTGTCCAACGGCGACGGCGGCGCTCATGAACGCGAATATGCAACGTCAACCGGGCACTCTGACGCTCAGCGAGGGCGACGGGCGCCGTGCTGGCCGCCGACTGTGTCGAACGAACCCTGCCGCTGTGTGAAGTGCATGCCCCGGGCGACCCGTGCGCTCGGGAGGCCATCGAGGGCGTTCTGGCTTTTCCCATGACGAGATGCGAATCGGACCGGTGCGCGCCCCTGGCAACCCAGGCACATGCCGCAGCGCGCGAGGTTGGCGGCCCGGCTGCCGTTGCTCCGGCCCGGGCCGGGTGTGCACCTTGCCGGGTTGGCGATCAGCTGCCGGGCTGGTTCAGGTACCTGCTGAGCACGTCAACCTCTGATCGAAGGCGCTGTGCCAGGTCGTCACGGCCCGTCCGCTCGTACCCAGCTGCCGCGACCAATCGCTCGTGCACCTCGGCCTCGACGATCGCACGCAGTTCAGACTCGGTCAGCTGGCGGCGCTGCACTTCTGCGGCGCCAGCTCCAACGACCGAGCCTGCGAGGTGCTCGCTCTGGACGGCTTTCGATCCCGACTGATCAATGGCGGGTGCTTCAGCGTTCTCGATAGCCGCCAGCGCCGACCGGAGCGCGGCAATGGCGACACGATCTCGGGCTTTGAGAGCTGTTGTCAGATCGCGACGCAAACCGGTACGCACGCGTCCGGACGCTAATTCGGCCGAAGAGACTGGTGCAACAGATTTCAGCGAGACGCGTTGATCTCCTGGCATACCCGGTGGGGGACTCTGCTCGACACGACGAGCCGGTCCCACTCTGAGTCCGCGAGCCTGATCACCAAGCCTGTGCGGCGGTACACAGCCACGAAATCTTTACCACCGCGGTATCGCCAGGTCCCGAGCGCGATCACACCTGGAAACCCCGTCCCTGGCATCCGCAGCCCGCGCAGCTCATGCCATACTGCGTTGCTCGGCTCCACTGCAATAACGTTGGTCAGCGGCACCCTTATCGAGCCGTGCAGCGCGCCAACCTTTTCCACCGGGTTCAACCGAACCACCAAGTCATGGCCCTCAACGGCCAGGCAAGCCATAACCGATCGGCGCCTTAGTTCGGCGGTCCAGGCGCCAGGCGAAGGGTTGCGGTGTGTTGCTGGCCCGCCACGTCTATCCAGGTCAGCTCCATTTCATCGCCGGGGTGGTGGCCAGTGAGCACGGTGGTGAGGGTGGCGGGGGAATCCACCGTCGCGGAGTCGAGCGACACGATGGTGTCGCCGGCCGTCAGCCCGGCTTCTGCTGCCGGTGAGCCAGGCACAACACCGGCCACCGCAGCCCCGGCAGAGCCGTACCAGTGCCCAAATCTGCCCCGGTGGCCTGGCACCGTCTGAGCCCCTGCTTCCTGGATCAGGATGCCGAGGATGCCGGTGGCTCCAGTGTGGACGGTTCCCGACGCCGTACCGGTTTGGATCTGCCTGCTGATCGTGATCGCATCGTTGATCGGGATTGCTAATCCGATGTTGCCGCCATTTTGCCGCCGCGAGCCGGCTGAACCGGCCGTGTCGATGCCGATGACCTGGCCGGCAGCATTGACCAGCGGGCCTCCGGAGTCACCGGGCTGCACATCGGCGGCGACCTGGATCATCCCGAACAGCTGCTCCGCACTGCCGGTGACGTCATCGCTGACGGTGGCCGTCTGGCCCAGCGCGGACACGGTGCCCGCCGCGACACTGGGAGTACCGCCTCGGCCGCCGGCGTTTCCGATCGCCGCGATGAGATCGCCGACCGCGACGCCGTTGGAATCACCGATCGAGGCGGTGTGCAACCCCGACGCACCCCGCAGCTGCAGCACGGCGATGTCATGACTGGAGTCGTAGCCCAGCACAGTCGCCGGATAGGTCTGGCCATTGCCCACATCGGTCACAGTGATGCTGGTAGCTCCATTGATCACATGATTGTTGGTGAGCACCTCCCCAGTCGAGCTCAACACGATCCCAGTACCCGCGCCTTGACCGTTCGGGACGCTCAGCTGGGTGTTGATGTCCACCACAGCCGGGTCGACCTCGGCGGCCAAGGTCGACAGATCCAGAGCTGCATTCGAAGCTCCGGAAGAGGTCTGCGGTGACCAAGATGCAGGCGGCACCCACTGCGGTGAGATCGCAGAAGGTGTCCCCCGAGACGAGGATGACGACACAGCCTCCGATGGCACAGCGATACGGCCAACGCCGAGGGCAACCACGGCAGCCAGAGCGACCAACAGGATGATCATCGGCCGCAGCGGGCGCCGCGTGGAAGCCGGTAGGCGTGGCACAGCGAAACCTGTTGCTGGGTACTCCCTGCCGTCCACCTCGTTCACCGACGCGCCTCCACTCCACGGCATCCCGACAGTTCTGCTCCACCGAGCACACCGCCGCGACCTGGCAGCGGACTGATGCCTATCTGTGAATTTGGTGGAAGACGGCGATGAACGGGATAGGCAAAAGGGGGACTGCGTCCGCAGGAAGGCTCTCGCATACTGCCGTGCAGGGATCGGGCAGCCCAGATTAACAACCTGATCTGGCCGTCGTCTGGGCCGACGGTAGGTGAGAGTACGGTTGAAGATCAGCCGAGTCCGATCGGGAGGGGGACCCGCTGCGCGCTGGAGTTGCCGAACTCGGTGCTGAACTGAGCGCATCTCGCGCGGTGCCGCGATGCGAGTGATCCGCTGTGACGGTTCGCCCGAAGCGGTCCGAACTCTGGACGAAGCGGTCCGGGTGATGCTGGCCGGCGGCGAGGCAGTGGCACCGTTGGGACCCGGGCAAGCGTCGCCGTTGCGGGGCCCGGGTGCCGGTCAGGCAGTCGTCGGTACCTCAGGCTCGTCCGGACCGCACAAATGGGTGCAGCTCGACGCAGCCGCGCTGATCGCCTCGGCTGCCGCCACCCACACCCGGCTGGGAGGTGCCGGCGCCTGGCTGCTCGCGCTGCCTACTCACCACGTTGCGGGGCTGCAAATTCTGGTCCGGGCGGCGCTGGCGGGTTGCCGTCCCACAATCGTGAATCTGCATGGCGGTTTTGATCCCCTCGCGTTCAACGCTGCCGCACATCGGCTGATCAGCGAGGACGGGCGGTGCTACACCGCGTTGGTGCCCACCCAGCTGAGCCGGCTCCTGGATACCGATCCCGAGCCGCTTGCCGGCTTCGACGCAGTGTTGCTGGGCGGTGCGGCAACACCGGAGCACCTGCTGCGGCGGGCTCGCGCAGCCGGCGTGGTGGTGGTGACCACGTACGGGATGACTGAGACCGCGGGTGGCTGTGTCTACGACGGGTGGCCGTTGGACGGAATCCAGATCCGACTAGACAACGACGGCACCGTTGAGCTGGCCGGCCCGACACTGGCCACCGGATACCTCGACGCGAAAGAAGCAACCGCGCAAGCGTTCCACGATGGCTGGTTCCGCACCCGCGACCGGGGGCAGTTCGACTCCCAGGGGCGTCTGCGAGTACTCGGACGAGCTGACGACGTGATCGTCACCGGTGGACTCAACGTAGTTCCAGCCGACGTGGAAGCCGTGCTCACCAGCCTGCCCGGGGTCGCCGCAGCCTGCGTGGTTGGCGTGCCGGACCCGGAGTGGGGCGAGCGGGTTACCGCCGCTGTGACACCTGCTGACCCCGGGCACCCACCCGACCCCCGCGAGTTGCGTGCTGCGGCCCGCCGCCTGCTCACGGGGGCGCAGGTGCCCAAGGAGATCGTCCTGCTGGACGCGCTCCCGCTGCGCGGCGTCGGCAAACCTGATCGCAGAGCCGTCCGCAGTCTGCTCACCGCACGCAATCGCTGATCCAGCACAGTCTGTGCGCGTTCACCCACTCTGGGTATGGACGGCGGCGCAGCATCCGGGTTCCCTGGATAACCATAAGCCTCGCTAATTAACAGAAGTCACAACAGTCACAGCAGATACGCCTGCCTTCGACCGTCAGGAGCATTCGTGACGCCGGCTCGTCCTTACGTCCGCGCTGCCGCGCTACTGATCGCCCTGACCGTCGTTGCGGTACTCGGTGGGCTGGTGGGTATGAACCACCCGGCACTCGCGCAAGGCAGCGCGGCGGCAGTGCCCGCTGAGAAGATCACCACCTGGTTCGCCGACCTGAGGCCGGGTGCCGGCGACACGAACGTCCGGTTCGATGGCGGAGGCTTGCGGCTGGACTCGCTCTCGACTGGTCCGGCGAGCCTGCGGTCTGACCGCTCCGAGGGCATGCTGATCACCGCCGTGCAGCCGCTGGCCCAATTCAGCAGCCAGGTGGTGGCGCAGGTCGCCGCCGAGCAGCCCCTTGGCTCCTCCGTGGCGGTGGATGTGCGTGGCACTCGTGGCGACGGATCATGGACCGAATGGGTCCCGACCGCTGCACCGGCACCGGCGAGGCTGGGCGCGGCGGTGACCGCCGTGCAGGCCCGGGTCGTGCTGCGCGCCGTCAAGGGGAGCGCAAGTCCCGTCGTCAGATCGGTGCGGCTGACCGCCAAGCCGGGCATGCAACTGCTGGCCGCCCGGTCCCCCGCTGCTCCCAGCTACCGGGTGTTTGCGACTCGCGAGGGGCTGGTCGGGGCGACTACGGCCAACGGCCATGTGATTCGGGAACGAGACCATTTCGTCGCGCTGCCCTCGCGGCGGGGGCTGGCGCCCCGCGACTCGGGCGATTACACGGTGAAGATCTGCGCGGCTAACGGCCGGTGCGAGTGGGCGCCGGTGTGGGACGTCGGGCCGTGGAACACCACTGATGATTACTGGAGTTCCGCGGACACGCGCCAGTCCTGGGCTGACCTCCCGCAGGGGCAACCCCAGGCCCAGGCCGCCTACAGTGACGGGTACCACGATGGCACCGACCAGTTCGGCAGAAAAGTGCGCAACCCGGCGGGCATCGATCTCGCGGATGGCACTTTCTTCGATGGTCTGGGGCTGCGTGACAACAGCTGGGTCACCGTGAGCTACCTGTGGGTCCAGGCGGGATCACCAGCGATTGTCCAGCTACCGATCCTGCCGGTGCGCAGCGGCCCCAGCGGGAAATACCCGACGGTAGGGCTGGCCGCCCAAGGGGCCGAGTTGATGGTCCAATGCGCTGTCCGGGGCGAGCCCGTCACTGGCAACCAGGGCAGCACCGACCAGTGGCTCCGGATTGGCCCGAAGCAGTACATCCCCGCCGCCCACGTCAGTGCTCAACCGGGCCCAGGGGCCGCTAAAGGAGCTACCGAACGGGCCGTGAAAGCAACCGGAGCAGCCCCGGCGGCCGCGCCCAAGCAGCCAGCCGACCAGAACGTCCGGAAACTGTCCGCTGAGCCCTGCACCACCCCGTAGGGTGGGCTCGTGGCCAGCGTTGCGCAGTGGGTGCAGGGGGCGCGACCGCGCACGTTGCCGAACTCCGTCGCCCCCGTGCTGGCGGGCTGGGGCGCGGCGGCCGCGCTGGGCGCGTCCCATTGGGCCCGGGCGGTGCTGGCTCTGCTGGTGGCATTGGCGCTGCAGATCGGGGTCAACTACGCCAACGACTACTCCGACGGTGTCCGCGGCACGGATACCGTCCGGGTCGGTCCGATGCGGTTGGTGGGATCCGGGGTCGCGGCCCCGGGCGCGGTGCGCACGGCTGCGCTGATCAGCTTCGCGGTCGCTGGGGTGGCCGGGCTGGTGCTGGTCACGCTAGCGCGACAGTGGTGGCTGCTGATACTCGGCGCCGCCTGCGTCGCCGCCGCGTGGTGCTACACCGGTGGACCTCGACCTTATGGCTATGCGGGGCTCGGTGAGCTGGCCGTGTTCGTCTTTTTCGGCCTGGTTGCAGTGCTCGGCACCCAGTATGTCGTCAGCGGGCGGATCAGCCTCACCGGCGGCTTGGCCGCCGTCGCGGTCGGGGCAACGTCCAGCGCAGTACTGGTCGCGAACAACTTGCGCGACATCCCCACCGACGAGCTGGCCGCCAAGCGCACCCTGGCGGTACGCCTAGGCGATCAGCGAACGCGCGCGCTCTACACCGCACTGGTCGCCGTCCCCTTTGCCGTCACCCTCGTCCTGGCGGTAGGCCGGTGGACCGCCCTGGCTGGCCTGCTCGCGCTGATTTTCGTGGTGCCCGCACTGCGCCGCGTCAGGGGTGGGGCGACTGGCCTGGAGCTGATCCCCGTACTGCGCGATACGGGCTTGGCCATGCTGGTGTGGGCCATGACAACCGGGACCGCGCTGGCCTTCTAGGCACACCGCTGCCGGCATTCACGAGTCGCCGCGTAGCTGCTGGCGTAGACGATCACGCTCGGCCCGTCGGCGGGCCCCCTGCGCCGCCAGACCAGCGTTCACCCGGGCCCGCAATGCGCCGAGCAGCAGCATCGACAGCGGCACCGCCACCACCAATGCGAGCAGGACCGACACCAGCAACGGGACTCCGGCCAGCACCAGCAACAACGCCATGATGGCCACCATGGCCAACCGCGCGGCGGTATAGAGCACCACGTCCCGGACGAGCGCCGAGCCGGTCGGTGCAGTCTGCGGCGTCCCCACAGCATTCGAGCTTAACCGCGCAGCAGTGCGCTGTGCCGCGACGGCCGGTGCCCACTCCGGTCGAAATGGGCCAATCGGGTAAAGCGGGTGTAGCAGTCCTGACCAGGGGGTATTCCCGGGTAAGCAAGTAATGGCGTGGAGGCATGACATGAACACCGTTGGTTGGATCATCCTGGGGGTCGTCGTATTCGCGGTTATCGTGCTGCTGGCGATGGCTGCCCGCTGGCGTAGCGGGGTCAAGCTGCAGGAACGGTTCGGCCCGGAGTATGACCGGGAAGTAGCTGCTCGGGGCAATGAACGGGAAGCGCGTCGGCACCTGCGCGAGGTGGCCAACCGGCGAGATCAGCTGGACATCCGGCAGCTCGATGCCGCGGCCCGCGATCGCTACACCGAACGCTGGCAGGCAGTCCAGACCGATTTCGTAGACCAGCCCGGCCGCGCGCTGGATGAGGCAGACCGGCTGGTCACCGATGTGATGCAGGACCGTGGCTACCCAGTGGCTGACTTTGATGAGCGCGCCGAGCTGGTCGCCGCCGACCATCCTGAAGTGGTTGAGCATTACCGCGCCGCGCATGCCGCCCGCCAACGTCGAACAGCGGATCCTGGGACGGACGGGCACGCCGGGGACACCGAGGAAATGCGCCAGGCGTTCGTGCACTACCGGGCACTGTTCGAAGAGCTGGTGCACGAGCGCTAAGCAGTCCCAGAGGTCGCCGCAAGATGCCCCAGCGAGAGGCCCAGGGAGGCAGGAGATGAACGTCCGACAAGAACACGAACAACCACAGGGAGAGGGTTTGGGCGGACGCGTCCGCCGCTTCATCGACAGCGAGCTGAGCCGCGCGCTGGACTCCGATGATCGCGAAAACACCGCGCCTAGCGACGCCGGGCACGACGTTCCGCCGCCCAACACACCCGCCGAAGCTGCCGGTGAGACCACCACGCCGGCCGCCGCTGTGACCACCACCCCCGCCGCCGGTGAGACCACCACCCCCGCCGCCGGTGAGACCACCATCCCAGCCGCCGCTGAGACGACTCCGGGCACTGCCGAGAGCCCTCCAGCCGCAGCCGAGGAAACCCAGATGGGTCGTCGCCGCATCGACCAGGAAGCGGCGGACGACAGCGCTGAGCGGGTGGGACTGCTCAATGACCCGGCCGGCCTGCGCGCCGAGTGGCAGCAGGTGCAGGGAACCTTCGTCGATGACCCGCAGCGGGCGGTACATGAGGCGAGCGTGCTCGTCGACCGGACGCTCCAGGAAATCCACGAGAATGTCCGTCGTGGCCAGATCAGCGACCCGACCTCGACCGAAGACCTGCGGATGAGCTTCCAGCGATACCGCGAGTTCTTTCAACGGCTGCTGTCGGCATGAGGGGGCGCTCCGCCGTCCGGCGGGGGGCCAGGCACTACTGAAGGAGAACGTGATGGGTATTGACGATAAGATCGAAAACAAGGCCGAAGAGATGAAGGGCGAGGGCAAGGAGACCATCGGCCGGGCCACTGATGACGAGGAGCTCGTCGCTGAGGGCCAGATGGACCAGGCCAAAGGCAACATCAAGCAGGCCGGCGAGAAGATCAAAGACATATTCAAGAAGTAGTAGGTAGATGCGGCAAGAGTTGGCCCCTGACCGGAAATCCGGTCAGGGGCCAATCTTTCTCCCTAGGGCTACCCAGAGCTGATCAGGTCTGCACCCTCTTCTGGTCTCCTGGCTTGATGTCTTGGGGCGGGTTCTCCGCGGTCGCAGGGTCGGGCTCATTTTCGCCTGCGCCCAGGTTCGACTTGTCACCGAGCTCGTCAAAGCGGTTCTTCAGCTCCTCCGCCGACGGCGCTTGGGTCCGGTCTTCAGCCATGATCGCTCCTCTCCGTGGGGGGAATCTCCTAGGGAGTACCCGTCCACCTCGGGCGTCAAACCGCCGCTACCAGGGCACTCCCGCATGGCAGAAGGCCGTCAGACAACCGTGATGGGCTGGTGAGGACGCGATTTGGGAGGATTCATCCCATTACCGACGCTTTACCTATACAGAACCGTTCGAGTACCTGGCGGGCGACCTGTCACGATACTCCGGTAGGTCCTTATGTGAGGTCGGCGAGCTCCGGGGAGGCCCGTCATGTCCCAGCCACAGAGCGCTGAACGTCTGCTCACTCCCGGGGAGGTGGCTGCACTGTTCCGGGTAGATCCGAAGACTGTCACCCGGTGGGCTTCCGCCGGCCGGATCGGCTCGATCAGGACCCCGGGCGGCCATCGGCGTTTCCGAGAGACCGAAGTCCGGGCATTGCTTGCGTCACTGACCACGCCGGCGCCACTCGATCGCTCCGCGGACCGGGCGACGCGCAAGAACGCCGGCTAAGAACTTCAGCGAGGCAAGCTCGCCGGCCGCACGGCACGCTACTAGGCTTAGTGGCGACGCGAGGAGGAAGCTGAGAGTGCAGTACGTGCTTGCGGCGGTCGGCATGGCGGGCATGTCCGTGCTGCTTTGGAAGGCGTTGCGCCCGCAGCGCCCGGCAGCGCGCTCAGTGCTCGCACCGGATGATGACCCGGAGTTCCTCCGGGGTCTGAGCAGCAGGCGTCAGCAGCCCGGTGAGGAACGCTGACCGGTACCTTGCCGTAGCTGGCGCTTGGGTCAGATCCCGGCGTAAGAGTGGAATCCGGCGATGACGATGTTGATAAAGAACAAGTTGAACAGCATCACCCCGAAGCCGGCCACGTTAATCCACGCGGCCCCGGGGCCGCGCCATCCGGCTGTCGCCCTGGCATGCAGGTAACCCGCGTAAACCACCCAGGCGACCAGGGCACACGTCTCCTTGGGGTCCCAACCCCAGTAACGACCCCACGCGGCCTCTGCCCAGATCGCGCCGGTGATGATCGCAAAAGTCCAGACGGGCAGGGCCACCACTGCTGTGCGGTAGGCCACCCGGTCCAGGATCGCGGTATCGGGCAGCCGGGAGCCGAGCCGTGAGCCAGTCCGGGTGGCGAGCAGGTACAGCAGGCTGGCTACCCCGGAGACCAGGAAGATTCCCGTCGCGGTGATCGCAGCAGAGACGTGGATGGTGATCCAGTAGGAGTTCAGCTGTGGGATCAGCGGCGCAGCCTGCGCGTAGAGCACCGTGCCGCCCAAGAACATCAACACTACGACAGGCAGCAGGACAAAGCCGCCCAGCCGTGGCAACGCCGTCGCGGTGCATCGTTGCCGGTACAGCATGACCAGCCAGCCGGCCACCGCGACGAAGCACAGCGCTGAGATGAACTCGTACATGTTCGCCCACGGCACTCGGCCGATCGCAGCGCCGCGCAGGGCGAGTGAGGCGGCGTGCACCAGCGCCGCGAGCCCGGTGAGGGCTACCGCGCAACGGCCGATGCGCGCGGCCGTTGCCCGTGGCGGCACGCTGCTGGGACTAACCAGCGTGGCGACCGATCCGTCACTATCCGTAGCGACCGTTGTTACGAGTGCGGTGGCTGGGACTCGCGCGGCGGCGTACTCGATGAAGTGCAGAACCATGGCAAACAGGTAGAGCACGAGCGCGGTGCCGTAGGCGAGGTCGCTGTAAGACGCCAGGACGGGGCTGATTGGCATCGCTTACCTTCCTTCCCTCGACGTCCGGGGCGGCCCAGGTGCCCCGGCTGCCACCGGTGGGCGCGCCGTCTCCGGTGGCAGCAGGTCGGCAGCAATCCGGTCGAATTCCTCGCCGTATCCGGCGGCCTCGGTACGAGCCAGCCCGCCCAGTTCAACCACGGTACTGTCCGCTCCACCTGGTGTAACGCGTGCCCAGAACCGGCGCCGTTTCACCGCCAACGACAGTCCCAGACCACCGAGCACCAGGACCGCGAACGTGAGGACCCATGGCTGCGCCGGGTCGTAGGAAACCTGGAGCGACACGAACCGGGTCACGCCGTCGAAGTGCACGATGGTGCCGTCGGGCAAGGCGAGTTGCTCGCCAGGGCCGAGGTTACTGCGCGCCACCTGCTTCAAGCGTCCGGAGTCGACCATGGACTGGTCGATCGAGAAGATCGACTGGCCGCGGCCGGAGTTGTTACCCAGATCGCCCTTGAGAACGTCGATCGCCACAGCGGGATCAAGCAGAGCGGGAAAGCTCGACGACAGCAATGATCCCCGAAGTGCCGCGGTGGGCGCGAACAGCCCGGTGATGGCGAGTTGGCGGGTGCGCCGCTCCGCATCGTCGGTCACCCCGGGCGGGTCGAATTTGGTCGTACCCTCCGACAGCATGGTGCCCAGCTCGACGGGTGCCCATTGCACAGCGGCGCTGCGTTGCTGGCCATCAGGGAAGGTGACGGTGAACTGGGGCGCGTAGCCGTGGCCGATCAGGTAGACCCGGGTACCGCCCATCCGCAGCGGCTCGTTGACCTTCAGCTGGTACGGATGCCATGTACCGGCGGCAAGGTCGTCGGTGCCTTGGTAGAGCAGCGCGGCGCGGAAGTCTTCCGCCTCCCCGGTAGGCAGGTACGTCGCGGTGAAACCGTTGACCTGCAAGCAAAACGGGGTCAGCGCGGTGCCGTCGACGGACCGCCCTGGACGAAACGAGTCGTAGGCCAGCGGGCCCGAGTTGCAAAACTGCGAGCCGTTGGCGAGGACGATCACTTGGCCCTGGTAGCCCACCAGCTTGCCGATCGCGAAGGCGACCAGTAACCCCAACAGCGCCAGGTGGAAGACGAGATTGCCGGCTTCCCGAAGGTAGCCCCGCTCGGCGGAGATTGTCTGGACACCACCGGGCTCGTCACGTACAGCGATGCGCCAGCCGCGCAGCCGTCGCTGCGTGGCCGCAATCACCTCGCCAGGAGCGACTTCGGTTTCGCCCCGGGCGTGGTGGGGCAGCCGCGCCAGGTTCCGGGGGGTGATCACGGGAGCCTTGCGCAGCTGCCGGGCGTAGTCGATGCTGCGCGGCACGACGCAGCCCACCAGGGAGACAAACAGCAGCAGGTAGATCGCCGCGAACCAGGGACTGGCGAACACGTCGAAGAAACCGAGCCGGTCGAGCACTGGCGCCAGGGTTGGGTGCTGCTCGGAGTAGGTGCGCACCCGCTGAGGGTTCAGCGAGTACTGGGGCAGCAGTGCTCCCGGCAGCGCGGCCACTGCCAGGAGGAACAGCAGCATCAGCGCCGTGCGCATGCTGGTCAGCCCACGCCAGGTGTTGCGCAGCACGGCGGTGACGGGTTTGGCCTGAGTCATCTAAAGCGGTGTCTCGAATCCGGCAACCGGCCCACGGAGGATCGCAATGAGCTCTGCCCACAACCCAGTGACCAGCAGCAGGCCCACGACGACGAGTAGCGCACCGCCCGCCAGCTGTACCCCGCGCACATGCGCGCGTAACCATGCCACTGCCTGTACGACGCGCCCGGCTCCCCAGGCCAAGAGCAGAAAAGGGATGCCCAAGCCCAGGCAGTAGGCGATGACCAGCAGCACCCCACGCGCCAGCCCACCACCGGGAGTGCCCACGGCCAGCGCGACCACCCCGGCGAGGGTCGGTCCGAGGCATGGCGTCCAGCCCAGTCCGAAGACCGCGCCCAGTACGGGGGCACCCAGCACGTGCCGGGGGCCCAGCCCCGGGTGGGGATGGATACGCAGCTCACGCTGCAGTGACGGGATGAGGCCGACGAACACCAGTCCCATCGCAATGGTGATCACGCCGCCGACCCGCTGCAAAACAATTTGGTTGACGGCGAGCCGATCAGCGATGCCCAGTACTGTCACGACGCTGGCGATGAACACCGCCGAGAAGCCGAGCACGAACAGGGCCACCGCCCCGACCACCCGGCCCCGGTGGGGCCCTTGGCCCTCAGCGCCGACCAGCCCGGTGAGGTAGGCCAAATATCCGGGCACCAGCGGGACCACGCACGGTGAGGCGAAACTCACCGCGCCAGCCAGTACCGCCAGCGCGGTCGCCAGCAGCAGCGGTCCCGACACGGTGACCCCCGTGAGCCCCACGCCGCCCAGCCTAGGCGTCGGTAGCTCTTCAAGTACCGCCAACCCCTGCTAGAGGCGCTCTCCACGGCTATCAACCCCAGACGCGGGTGGGCGTGGCTGGTCCGGGAATGCGGTGTACCTGAGGGCCGGACACACGGTGCACGGGAGCGCGACACGCGCGACGCGAGGGCCCGACACGCCAGGGAGGGGGCGAGAACGGATTAGCGCTCTGCGGCGATGCGCTGCACTACCGGTTGGAGGTCCTGGGCGTGCATGGCATGCAGGAAGAGTGCGGCGACCCGGTGGTGACGGTCCAGCACGATGGTCAACGGCACCACCGAACGCGGCAAGCCGGCCAGCGCAAACAGCGTCCTACCCGGGGGATCGAAGATGGACGGGTAGGTCAGGCCGAAGTCGCGGGAGAAATCCGCCCCGGCCTCCCGGCTATCCCGCACGTCGATACCGAGGAACTGCACGCCTTGACCCGCCGTCGTACCCGCCACCCGAACCAGCTCGGCGGCCTCGGCCCGACACGGACCGCACCACGAACCCCAGATATTGAGTACCACCACCTGGTTGGGGTAGTTCGCCAGCGACACCGTCGTCCCGGGCTGGGTCAGGCTGTCCCCCGACAACTCGCCCACCGTGCCCCGGCTGGCCGGTGGATCGTAGAAGATGTCGGTCTTGCCACCCGGGGAGACGAATTCGAAGGTGCCACCACGCGCCACTGCGTCGGGGCCGGTGGCACAGCCGGCTGACAGCACGGCGACCGCAATGGTCATCGCGACAGCCCGCAGCAGGTATCTCACACGCCGCTCACTGTGGGCTCGCAATAGACCACCTCCACCAGCGCATCACCGGCGAACACCAGGCTGGTCAACGATGCCAGGGAGCACTGCCTGCGTCGCGGGTCGTGCCACAGCCGCCGCTGATCCAAATGCCGGCGCAAGGTCCAGATCGGCAGCTGATGCGAGACACACAACGCCTCATGCCCGGCAGCATGCCGCCGGGCCCGGTGGACGGCGGCCAGCATCCGATCCGCGATGTCCCGGTACGGCTCGCCCCAGGAGGGCCGGAACGGGTTGCGCAGTTTGGGCCATGACCGCGGATCGCGCAGCGCCCCGTCGCCGACCGACACCCGCCTGCCCTCGAAAACATTGCCCGCTTCGATCAGCCCCTCGTCGGTGACGACGTCCAAGCCGTGCATCGCCGCGATCGGAGCCGCCGTCTGCTGAGCACGCAGCAGGGGCGAGGCTGCCACGTACACGATGTCGTAGTTGCGCAGGTACTCAGCGACCTGCTCGGCCTGACGCAGACCGCGTTCGGACAACCGAAAACCGGGTAGGCGCCCGTAGAGGATCCGCTCGGGGTTGTGCACCTCGCCATGCCGCAGCAGGTGCACCACGGTGCGGCTCATGCCGGTTCCGCTGCGCCGGCAGCAGCCCGAGCTGCGGCCGGCAGTGCGGCGGCGATCACCTCAAACGCCTCATCGTCTAGCGCCGCGGATACGAACCAGGCTTCGAATGCGCTGGGCGGGGCGTAGACACCACGCTCCAGCAGGGCGTGGAACAGCGCCGGGAACCGCCAGGTCTGGGTGGCCTGCACACCGGCGTAGTCGCGCACCGGACCGCCGTCAGTGAACAGCACGCTGAGCAAAGAGCCTGCCGTCTGCACGCAGTACGGCACACCGGCCGCAGTCATTGCTTCATCCAGCAGCACCGCCAGCCGCGCGGCCGCAGCATCGAGCCGCGCATACACCTCCCTGTCTGCGGCGCGCAACGTGGCCAACCCAGCTGCCACCGCCACGGGATTGCCGGATAGCGTGCCGGCCTGGTACACCGGCCCGGCCGGTGCCAGGTAGGCCATCAGCTCCGCAGAACCCCCGAACGCAGCTGCGGGCAGCCCCCCGGACATCACCTTGCCGAACGTGTACAGATCCGCCGGCACCTGCTCGAGCCCGAACCAGCCGGCGGGCGAGACCCGGAACCCGGTCATCACCTCATCCAGGATCAGCAACGCGCCATGCGCGTGGCACAGCTGGCGCAGCGCGGCGTTGAAACCCGGGTCGGGCGGCACCGCACCCATGTTTCCAGCGGCCGCCTCGGCGATGACAGCCGCGATCTCGGAACCCCGGGCGGCGAACAACGCGTCCAGAGCCGCCACATCGTTGTAAGCCAGCACGACCGTGTCCGCTGCTTGCGCTCCGGTGACCCCCGGGCTACTGGGCAACCCGAAAGTCGCCACCCCGGAACCGGCAGCGACCAGCAGCGCATCGACATGCCCGTGGTAGTGCCCGGCGAACTTCACCACCACCGAGCGACCGGTGATGCCGCGGGCGAGCCGGATCGCGCTCATCGTCGCCTCCGTGCCCGAGTTGACCAGGCGCACCTGCTCAACCGGCTCCACCCGGCGCACGATTTCCTCGGCAAGCTCGATCTCCCCAGCAGTGGGGGTGCCGAACGACAGGCCCTGGCCCGCCGCCGCGCGCACGGCGTCCACCACCGCGGGGTGCGCGTGGCCCAGGATCATCGGTCCCCACGACGACACCAGATCGACGTAGCGGTTGCCGTCGGCATCCCACAGGTAGGCACCCGCTGCGCGAACCATGAACCGCGGTGTCCCGCCGACCGCGCGAAAGGCCCGCACCGGGGAGTTCACCCCACCGGGAATCACGGCACTGGCCCGGTCGAAAAGCCGAGCTGACTCGGTGGCGATCACGTCTGTTGCGCGTCCATCCTCTCCGTTACCCACCGTGCTGTGGTGATGACTCAGCTATCACCCGCCGAGCGGCGTCCAGCAGGACTAACCCGGCGAGCGTGACCTCTCCTGTGGCCAGCGCCCACCAGCGGCCCTCGATGCGATTCATCGCGACACCGCGTCGCACCGTCACGATCACGCCACGATGCCAGCACCACCATGCCAGTCCCACGAGCAACAGCGCTGCCACCACCTCGGCCACGACCACCGTGGCGGGCAGAGCGTGACGGCGTGACGGCGTGACTAGTTCCACAGCCGAACCCTGCCATGACGCTGCCGGCGGGTAGTCAGCGGGGACTATCGATGATCGCCAACACCTTGGAGGCCATGATCAGCAGCGGTCACACAGCGGGACGTCGGGGGCGGAACCAGTCGTTCGCCGACCGCTGGTACATCATCACGATCGCCGCAGCGAGCAGGGAGATCTGGAAGAGGGCTTGCAGCGGGGTGACTACCGGGCCGATCAGGAACAGCACGCTCATACTGCCAACCACGGTGAGCAGCACCCGGGCCCAGTTGCGCCCCGCGCGGGTGAGTAACGCGAAGCTGACGCAGGCCGCGACGAACAACAGCCCGAGCACGACCACCCCCACCACAACCATGGTCGCCACAGTTTCGATCATCGAGCGATCCATAGTCGGGTACTGGGCCATCACCGCGTTGAGCGCATCGGCACGGTTGCGGTCGCGCTGGACGAACCCGATCACGGAGTTGATCGCGCCGATACTCAGGTAGGTGATCCAGAGCCAGAAGGAGATGTCCACACTGCTTGGCCGCGGACCTCGAGCTGGCGCGTTCGAGGACGGCTGGCTCGGCTGGATCATTGTCATGCTACGTCCCAGTAGTCGGGTCGGTAGTCGGTCAACGCAACCAGGTCGCGGCCTGCACGGCCCAGTACGTCAGTACCAGGTCGGCACCGGCTCGGCAGATCGACGTCAGTGTCTCCAGGACGGCGCGCCGCCGATCCAGCCAACCACAGGCGACTGCTGCCTCGACCATCGAGTATTCGCCAGAAACCTGGTACGCAGCCACCGGGACGTCGGAGACCTCGGCTACCGCACGCACGACATCAAGATAGGACAGCGCCGGCTTGACCATCACGATGTCGGCGCCCTCAGCGAGATCCAGCGCCACTTCCCGCAACGCCTCCCGAGCGTTGGCCGGGTCCTGCTGGTATGCCAGGCGGTCTCCCAGCAGGGCGGATTCCACGGCATCCCGGAACGGCCCGTAAAACGCCGAGGCGTACTTGGCGCTGTAGGCCAAGATCCCTGCGTCGGGGTAGCCGGCGTCGTCCAGTGCAGTCCGGATGGCTCCGACCTGGCCGTCCATCATGCCGCTGGGACCAACCACATGCGCGCCGGCCTGCACCTGCGCGACAGCCATCTGTGCATACAGCGCCAGCGTGGCGTCATTGTCCACCCGGCCTGCCCCGTCCAGCACGCCACAGTGCCCATGATCGGTGAATTCGTCCAGGCAGGTATCCGCCATAATGACGATGTCGTCGCCGACCTCGGCGCGCACGTCACGCAAGGCAGTGTTGAGCACTCCCTCCGGATCGATGCCGCCGGAGCCGGTGGCGTCCCGGTTGGCCGGCACCCCGAACAGCATGATCCCACCCAGCCCCGCGGCGACCGCGTCAACTGCGGCCTTGCGCAGCGAGTCCCGGGTGTGCTGCACCACGCCCGGCATGGACGGGATCGGCACCGGCTCAGTGGCACCTTCCTTGACGAACACCGGCAGCACCAGCTGGCGGGACGCCACCGCCGTCTCCCGTACCAGGCCCCGCATCGCCGCCGTCGCCCGCAACCTCCGCGGCCGGCTGCTCGGGTACATCACAGTTCCTTCCGACGCTGTCCTCCGGACCGACTGCAGTCTGGATGCAGACTGCTGGTTTGAGGCCTCGAATAACCCCACTCTGCACCCAGACTGCAGGAGAAGAGAGTAGGGACGGGCTAGCGGCGCCGGGTTTTGGCTTTACGGGGCGGGGGCAGTGCGCCGGCGGCACGCAGTTGGGCGGCGTGGGCGGCTAGAGCGTCAACCAAGAAGCCGACGTGGGCAACCTCGGGTTGGACGTCAACCCGGAGGCCGAACTCGACGGCGGTCTCCGCGGTGGCCGGGCCGATGCAGGCGACGATCGTGCGGGCATGCGGCTTGCCGGCGATACCCACCAGATTGCGCACCGTAGACGAGGAGGTGAAGCACACCGCGTCGAAGCCACCCGTCTTGATCATCTCACGGGTCTCGGCCGGCGGCGGCGCGGCCCGCACCGTCCGGTAGGCCGTCACGTCGTCGATCTCCCAGCCGCGGTCGCGCAACCCGGCGGCCAGCGTCTCGGTGGCAATGTCCGCGCGCGGTAGCAGCACCCGGTCCACCGGGTCGAGGACATCGTCGAACGGCGGGAAGTCGGCCAGCAGCCCTTCGGAGGACTGTTCGCCCGAGGGCACCAGCTCCGGCACGATACCCATCGAGCGCACCCGCTCCGCGGTGGCCTCACCCACGCAGGCGATCTTCACGCCGGCGAAGGCGCGAGCGTCCAGCCCGAACTCGGCGAACTTGTCCCATACCGCGCGCACCGCGTTGGTGGAGGTGAACACCACCCACTGGTAACGGCCGTCCACCAGTCCCTTGACTGCCCGCTCCATCTGTGCCGGGGACCGCGGCGGCTCAACAGAGATCGTCGGGACCTCCACCGGCACCGCCCCGTGCACCGCGAGGCGCTCGCTCATCGCCCCGGCCTGCTCCTTGGTGCGGGGCACGAGGACCTTCCAGCCATACAGCGCGCGAGACTCCCACCAGGACAGCTTCGTCCGTTGCCCGACCACCTCGCCGACAGTCACCACCAGCGGCCCGGCAAGCTCGCCGAGTTCACCGGACAGTGACGCCAGCGTGGTCTCGACCGTGTGTTGGGTCGGCATGGTGCCCGCGGCGGTGATCGCTACCGGGGTCTGCGGCGCCACCCCGTGTTCGATCAGCGCCGCAGCGGTCTCTGCCAGGTGTGACGCGGTGGCGTGCAGCACCAGCGGGCCCGGTACCGCCGCCAGCGCCGCCCAGTCGACGCCCGCGCGGACGTCAGCTTCGGTGTGTCTCGATCCCAGCGGGACTCCGGCGAAGGCCGGTACCGCGGTAGCTGCGGGCACTCCGGGCACCACCTCAAAGGGCACCGCGCTGCGGGCAACGGCGTGTGTCTCGGCAACGACGGCGTCGGCGGTGAGCGGATCTCCGGAAACCAGCCGCACCACGACTTGCCCGTTCTTGGCCTCGGCGATCAGTTCCTTGGCCACCTCGGTGGGTTCCCCTACCGCGGGCCGGACTTCGGCGTCCGTGGCCGCCCTGGCGTACACGTCGGCGGGCACATCTGGGTCGGTCACCAGCAGCTCGGCACAGCTCAGCAGATGCTGCGCCCGCACGGTGAGCAATCCGGCATCACCGGGACCGGCACCGACGAAGGCGATCCGTCCGGTGGTCTTGCTGACAACGCTCATTTACCTACTCGTTTCCCACTCAGGCCGTCGGACCTGGTCGCGCAGCGCTGGGTCGATCACCCAGCGCGCCGCAGCCAGATCCTCCCAACTCGGCCGCAATTACGCGGCCGAGATTTCCGGCATCGGTCAGCTCTCCACAGAAATGGGGCCCAACGGAATAAGACCCAGCGGAGCAATGCAGCACGGTCATCACGGGCTCCCGGACGGCTCGCCGCCTGAGGCCGGGCGGATCGGCGCCGCGATCGCGGCTGCGGCCTGCGGATCGAGCTCGAACAGCTCGCGCAGGGCGGCGGCGTAAGCCTCACCGCCACCGGCCTCGGCGAGCTGCTTAACTCGAACCGTGGGGGCGTGCAGCAGCTTGTCCACCACGCGATGCACAGTCCGGGACAGTTCATCGCGTACCGCAGCATCGAGGTCTGGCAACCGGCCCGCCAGCCGCAGCAGTTCCGCGTCCACCACCTCAGCGGCTCGCTTGCGCAACGCGGCAACCGTCGGCGTGACCTCGGCGGCCCGCTGGGCCGCCAGGTAATCGCGCACCTCCTGGGCAATCAGCTCGTGCGCGGTGCGGACCGCACTTGATCCAGACCCCTCATGCTCGAGCCGCTCTGCCACCGTGCTGAGATCCAGCAAGGTGATACCGGGCACCTGCCCTACCCCAGGCTCGACGTTGCGAGGCAGTCCCAGATCACACACCACCAGCGGGTTGCGGCGACTACCCGCGACGCTGGCGATCTGGTCGACACCGAGCACTGCACCGGTGGCACCGGTGCAGCACATCACCACATCGACCTCGGCCAGCAGACCGGTCACTTCGTGCAATCCCACCGCCCGGGCCGGGGTTCCGTCGGCTTCACACAGCGCGGCCAGCCGCTGCGCGCTCGCCTCGGTACGGTTGGCCAGCACGATTTCGGCCACCGCGGCCCGGCGCAGGGCAGCGGCAGCCAGACCGCCTACGGAGCCGGCGCCGAGCACCAGCACCCGTCGACCGGTCAGCCCTCCCCCACCGGCCGCGGCCAACTCGGCCGCTACCGCGGCCAGCGCAGCGGAGACCACCGATGCACCGGCAGCATCGATGCCGGCCTCGGCATGCACCCGCTTGCCGGCCCGCAGCGCCTGCTGCACCACCTCGTGCAACGCCCGGCCGACGCTGCCCGCCTGTTCCGCCCCGGCATAGGCGCTGCGCAGTTGGCCGAGGATCTGTGGCTCGCCGACCACCATGGAATCAAGCCCTGCGGCCACCGAGAACAAGTGCTCCACACCGGCCGCCGCGTAGTGCACGTACAGGTGATCAGACAGCTCGTCCAGCGCAACCGCGGATTGGCCCGCCAGTACGTCAGTAATGTCGGCCAGCCCACCGTGGAAGGCGGTCACCACCGCATAGACTTCGACGCGGTTACAGGTGGACAGCAGCAACGCTTCCGCGACGTGCTCGCGTTCCAGCAGTTGACTCAGCACCTTGCCGGCGTCCGCTGCGGACACCGCGACCCGCTCCAATACGTCGACCGGCGCACTGCGGTGGGATAATCCGACGACCAGCAGGCTCATCGGATCACCGCAACAGGATCGACCGGCGCGGCGCCCGCTCGCGGGCCTGGCGATCGGCGTGCTTGATAAAACGACAGGATCTGCAACTCCACCGCAAGATCTACCCGGCGTACCTCGACATCACTAGGTACCTGCAACATCACCGGAGCGAAGTTAAGGATGCACCGGACGCCGCCGGCCACCAGCAAGTCACAGACGATTTGGGCGGCGCTCGCCGGGGTGCAGATCACCCCGATGGTCACCTCCCGCTCCGCGCATACCTCCGGAATGGTGTTGACGTGGTCGACAGGCAGCCCACCAACCGGGATGCCTACCAGATCCTCATCGACGTCGAATAACGCAGTAACCGGGAAACCCCGGTCCGGGAACCCGCCGTAGTTGGCCAGTGCATGGCCCAGATTGCCGATCCCGACCACCGCGACGCTGTGGTGGCGGGTCAGTCCGAGCAGCTGCTCGATATGTTCCACCAACTTCGCGGTGTCATAGCCCACCCCACGGGTGCCGTAGGAGCCCACATAGGACAGATCCTTGCGCAATGTCGCCGAGTTCACCCCGGCTGCACCGGCGAGCTCCTCGCTGGACATCGTGGTGACACCCTGCTCGATCATCGAGGTGAGTACCCGCAGGTAGATCGCGAGACGACCGACCGCCGCTTCGGGTACGGCCCGAGAAGGCAGGTCCTCAACCGGCGTGCTGTACCGGCCGTGCTGGTGCACCGTCACGCGTGGCTTCCTTTCAGATCACCGGTGGCGGATCGGGTCGGGGCGAGAGGCACCGCTGTCTTGCCAGGCGTCCACGGTAGCCGCTTGTGAACGCAGGAACAAAGTTGCGATCTTTCGGGGATCTCGGTACGCGGCAGAGGCGGTCCGCAGCGAGACCGCCCCTGTAGTTAGGTGCCGTTTGGTGATCGGCGGCGTAGCACCTGCTCGATGAGGAACACAGTGGCATTGCGGGTGGGAACGTTGCCGCACAGCACCGGTGCGCCGGTTACCGCGGCGCGGACGGCGTGCCGGCAACGTCGACCTTTGTGCCTTCCAGGGTGGCCACAGTCCGGGGTTGGGCGAGCACCTGGGCCTCGTCGCACTGATCAACCACGTAGCACTTGAAGATCTTTGCCAGCCGGCCACCCGGCGACGCCGAATCCGGCGCGGTGCATTAATCACCGCTACCAGGCGCGTCCAGACAGCGTCGATATCGGTGGGGACAACAGCAATTACCCCTAGCGCGACGATTGGAACGATGCCTCTGAACGAGGCCTCGATCCGGATTGTTCGCAACATACGTCAGGGGCGGATTCCATTGACGGAAACCGCCCCTGACGAGTAGTAGCTCCAGCCGGGTAACGACGCTTTATGGAGACCTCGTATCGATCCTTTAGGATGCCGGCAGCGACAGCACCTGACCAATTATGAACACGGTGGCGTTCTTGGTAGGAATGTTGCCGCACAACACTGTCGCCCCATTCACGGTCGGCGCCGTGGCGCTGCCGCCGATCTTGATCCTGGCGCCCTCCAGGCTGTCCAGAGTGCCCGCCTGCACGATTCCCGCGGCGTCGTAGCGCTTGCCGACCGCGTGGTAGGTCACGATCTTGGCCAGCTTGCTGTTCGGCGATGCCACGTCCGGAGCAGTGGTCAGGTCCTTGAGGATGCCTGGATGCTGCGCCTCTAACGCCTGGAACGCCGGATCAGCCGGCGCGAACACGGTCAGCTCTGGAGCACTGTTCAACGTGTCTGCCAGGTTGGTGGCGGTCAGGGCCTTCGTAAAGGTGGTCAGCAGCGGGTTGTGGCCGGCCGCGGTGGCCACTGGGTCGTTGACCATGCCTTGCGGTGAGCCAGGACCGTCCTTGGGTACCTGGTCGCAGGCCGGCCCAAAGATATCGCTGATCTTGGTGACGCCACTGCCCGTGGGTGTAGGCGCAGCGGAGCTCGTCTCAGCCGGCTCGCTGGCCGGTGCAGAAGCTTGATTTCCGGTAGCCGGCGCCTGCGCGTTGCTGCATGCGCCCACGACGGCGGCCAGCGCCGCCATGGCACCAACCGCGACCAGCCGCTGGATCTTCCTCAACTCGATCTCAACTCCTCATCGCAGCAAGCCCGGTTTGCCCGGGCATCACGGGTCCAACTTCCGGTAATCGACGATGCCGTACTGCACCACTGCTGATTACAAATTAGACACATTTTTTTGCCGTACTCGGCGCATCCTCATTGGACGGTGAACTGTACCGAGTGCCATCCAGTGGCGCCGTCCGGGATAGGGGAAGCCAGGTCCGCGGTCTGGGTATATCCCTTTTTGTCCGTAGCGCGGACTTCGGCCACGTGAGCGCCCGGCGCCCACCGGCCACGCAGCCGGAACATCCGCCAAGTGTCCACGCTGACTTCGGTCGACAACTCCGCGGGTTGCCACGCACCGTGGTCGATGCGCACCTCGACTTGAGAAATGCCGCGGGTCGGCGCCCACGCGACGCCAGTGACGGGGGTGTCGGGACCGACTCGTGCGAAGGCGCCGGGACTGTCGATCCGGGACATCGTCTTGATCGGCGCTCGTTGCGCCCAGCCCCGCTGCAGCCAGTAAGCCTGCCGCGCAGCGAAAGTGGTGAGCTCCAGATCGGTGATCCACTTGGTGGCAGAGACGTAGCCATACAGGCCAGGCACCACCATCCGCACCGGGAAGCCGTGCTCAACCGGCAGCGGCTCACCGTTCATCGCGATCACCAGCATGGCCTTGCCGCCTGGATCACTCAGGGCAGCAGCTGGCGTGCCACACGTCCATCCGTCGACGCTGGTACTTAACGCCTGGTCAGCGCCGCGTTGCACACCGACCTCGGCCAGGATGTCGGCAAGCAGCACCCCGGTGACGTAAGCAGTGGAAATGTAGTGCCCGCCGATCTCGTTGGACACGCACGTCATGGTCACGGGGAGCTCGATCAGCATCCGCGAAGTCAATTCCCGGAAAGACAGCGTCAATTCCCGGTCGACCATGCCATGGATACGCAACCGCCAGTCCTCGGCGCGTAACTGCGGCACCGTCAGATTGACGTCCACCCGGTAGAAGTCCCGATTCGGCGTAATAAAGGTCGGCGAGCCGTCACTGGCGAAGTCTGCGCCACGAGGGATCTGCGTGGCGGGCGCCGTAGGCACGATCCGTCCGACCGCTTGGCGAGAAGCTTCGACTTCACCCCGCCTGGCCAGCAACTGGCCGCCGGCCGCGGCGAGCCCGGCACCCACCGCAACCACCGCCGAGCTGGTAAGCAGCGCACGGCGGGGAACTGGCGCCGGCAGGCTGGCATCTGTCGGGTGATCCCCGCTTTTCGCCGTAGTCAGCCGGCCCAGGCGGTGTAGCACGACAAAAGTGCCGGCACTGGCGATCAGCGCAGCCAGCGGGGCAAGCAGGTCAAACGATCCTGCGGCGGGACGCGTCCCCGCGGCGACACTGGCGATCAGGCCGAGCACCCCGAACAGCATCAGGCCCGGAACCGCAGAGCGCCGGGAAATCAGACCCGCCGTCACTCCGACCACGGCGATCACCACGGCCATGCCGACCAGCAGAGCGATCTTGTCGTAACTGCCGAATGTGCTGACTGCGAATTCCTTGAGCCACGCTGGTGCAAGATCGATAGCGCTACTGCCCACGGCCAGGAACGGTGAGGCGGTCGGCGAGATCAACACGCCCACCAGGTGGCCCAGCGCCAACCCCGCGGCCATCGACAGCAGACCCACCGTAGCCGCCACCGGAGCGGCTATCGAGCTCACTAACCGGGTCGACGTCATGCCTGCCCGTTCGCGCATCGACCGTTTCGAAGTTCGATCACGTCAGTTCACCTGCACTGGCCGCCTACTTGCGCAGTGCTGCTCGTAAGCGTTGCTCCTGCACAGCCCAGAAGCCGTGTTCACGGCCGTCGATGAGAATCACGGGCACCCGGTCGCCGTACTCAGCCCGAAGTTCGGGGTCGGCGTCCACGTCGGTGGTGTGCCACGGAACATCCAGTTCGGCACAGATCCGAGAGATATCCTCTCGCGCTGTTGCGCAGGCATGGCATTCCCTACGGACCAGCAACGTCACCTCGTGCTGCATCCAGCAAGCGTGCCATCCCCCGCACCGGGTGGGTAGCAGGCAGTGACTCAAACGGACCTCCTACACCAGCTACCTACTGTGCGCAGCCTAGGAGGTGCAGCACGTAGCGGATCGCCGTCGTATGCTTCCGCACGCCCGAAGCCGAGGAGATGACCTCAACGGTCACACGAGCGATCGAGGAGTGGCTGATGCCGCAACCGAGATGGCCCTCAGAACTCCAGGGCCGACCTGCGATGGCCTGCTGCCGAACGTCGAGCCTGATCGCGTGAGGTTCGCCCGTCCCAGCACCCCGATCCCGGACCAGAGCGCGCCAGATTCGAGCGCGACGAATGTGGATCAGGTCGAGGGGAGCGCCAGCACCGCCGAGCCCCCCGCCGCAGCGGAAGTCGACACTGCGGCGTGGGAGCTTGTCGCAGCCGCCCAGCAAGGCGATCAAGCTGCCTTCGGGCAGCTCTACGACCGGTACGTCGATGTGGTCTTCCGGTTTGTCCTGTTCCGGGTTGGTGATCGCCCGCTGGCCGAGGACCTCACCAGCGAGACCTTCCTGCGAGCTTTGCGACGCATCTCCTCGGTGAGCTACCAGGGCCGTGACGTAGGGGCATGGTTCGTCACCATTGCGCGTAACCTGGTCCTTGACCACGTCAAGTCCAGCCGCTACCGGCTGGAGATGACCACCGCCGACATCCTCGATTCGAGCGCAGATGACCGCGGCCCCGAGCACGAAGTGGTTGAAGAAGCCACCGCCACCGAACTCATGCGCTGCGTCGCTCAGCTGGGTCGCGACCAGCAGGAATGCATAATGCTGCGGTTCATGCAGGGATTGTCGGTCTCGGAGACCGCTGCGGTGATGGGCCGTAACGAGGGTGCGGTCAAAGCGCTGCAACACCGGGCGGTTCGCAGGCTGGCGCAGCTGTTGCCAGAGGGACTGCGATGACCATCACGTTCGTTCACCCCACCACCGCCGGCTCGGGCGTAACTACAGGCAAGGCCGCTCGTTGCTCCCAGGGACATGGCCGAAGGGTCCGAAGGTGGTGAGGACGACGCGCACATCCGGGGGACGACCTAGCGATGGTCAAGAGCATGAGGCTTTTGCCCGCGCCGTGGACAGTGGCATGCGCGATGTCTCCGATCTGACTCTGCAGCGCGAGCTCACCATCGCCACGGCGTTGTGCCAGGTAGGCGCCAACGTTGGTCCCACTGAGCAGGAACGGGACCGGATGCGTCGGCGCGTGATGACGGAATTCAGTTCCGTGGTTCACGACGGCACCAGCCCTGTCTTGCCGATGCGTGTCGCCAGCGGTCGGCGTTGGGTTCCAGATCAAACCCGCGGACGGCTGGTGGTCGCTGCGGCAGCAGCGCTGTGCCTGCTGATGTCGCTGTCGGGAATGAGTCTGCTCCTCTCCCGCGACGCGCTACCCGGTGACGCGTTGTACAGCTTCAAGCGCACCGCCGAGTCCGCCGAACTCGGACTGACGTTCGGTGACCAGCCCAAGGCGCTCAAGCATTTGGAATTCGCCAGCGCTCGGGTCAACGAGATCGAGATCATGGCGGATCAAGCTGACTCCGCCGGTAACTGGTCCGCAGGGCAGAGCAAGTTCCTCAGGGCGTTGGATGATTTCGACTCGGACGCCACGGCTGGCGCGCGCCTGCTCACCGGCCTGGCATTCAACGGCCAGCGCGGCAGCCTGACCGACCTGCGTGGTTGGGCCGAGCAGCAGAAAACTCGGCTAAGCGCCGTGCGCGCTGCATTGTCACTTCCGACCAGTGCTCGGGTGGACACCAGCCTGGCTCTCCTCGACCGGATCATCACAAGGGCATCTACCCTGAATGACCGATCCCACTGCGTCACCATCACCACCGGGACTCGTGACGACTTGGGCTTGATGCCAGCTCGGGATGCATGCAAGCCGCTCCCGGTAGATGGAACGTCTGCGGTCGCGCCCCTTCCGGAGGTGCCGGTTACGTCCCAGCCGAACCAGCCCCCCGCAGTCACACCACCCAATCCGTTGCTGAACCCTCCGTCGGCGAATGCGGTGCCGGTGCCTGCGCCCGGTGGGCACACCACCCCGAAGTTGCCGTCCACCCGCAACCCCGGCAGTGTGCTATCGAACCCCAGCCAGCCCGGGTCGAAGCCGTTGCAGCCGGAGCCGTGGCGGCCCTTGCCAGGTAAGGAATCTCAGCCACCCGCGACGCCACTACCACCATGGATTTTGCAGCCACGCTTGCTGCCTCCTGGGTAGCCGTTAACCCCAGTCAACCTTAAGGATATTAAATCGATCCTTATTGTTTGGTTGCTCAGAACAAGCCGTCAGGGCAATCTGGTGATTGCGGGCGGTGAGCGGAACTGATGAGGAAGGACCAGCAACTCCGATAATCAGGGCAGGGTCGGCATGTCGCAACAGTGCCATCAAGACATCCGCAGTGAAAAAGCAGCCCTGGATACCGTTGCCGGGGTAGCCGCCGAATCCGCTCCCCTCAGCGTAGCAACAGTTGACGTCGGGGCGGATCTCACCGCGGCCGCCTTCTTCGACGTCGACAACACTATGATGCGGGGCGCATCGATCTTTTACTTTGCGCAAGGGTTGGCGGCGAGGAAATTCTTCCCCCCTGGTGCACTCACCACGTTCGCCTGGCAGCAGTTGAAGTTCCGAGTAGGCGGTAAGGAACTCAGCACAGCGGAGATCCGCACTCACCGCGAACACGCCCTGTCGTTCGTCGCGGGCAGATCTACCCGGCAGTTCGTCGATGTCGGTGAGGAAATCTACGACGAACTGATGGCCGACCGGATCTGGTCGGGGACGCTGGCCCTGGCGCACATGCACCTGGCCGCCGGCCAGCGGGTCTGGCTGGTTACCGCGACACCATTGGAACTGGCCACCATCATCGCTCGCCGGCTGGGGCTCACGGGCGCTTTGGGTACCGTGGCAGAGACGGTCGACGGGGTGTACACGGGCCGGCTGGTAGGCGACATCCTGCACGGCGAAGCCAAGGCCGCCGCGGTGCGGGCGTTGGCTATCCGGGAGGGATTGGATCTGCACCGCTGCACGGCCTACTCCGACTCGGCCAACGACATTCCGATGTTGTCGATGGTTGGGACTGCCGTCGCGGTGAATCCCGACCCCGATCTTCGGGAGACTGCCCGTATCCGGGGCTGGGAGATCCAGGAGTTCCGGACAGGTCGTCGCGCTGCCAAAATCGGAGTGCCGTCAATGCTGGGCATCGGGATGGCCGCCGGTGCAGTCGCCGCGGGCCTCGCCTACCACCGCCGGCCGCGCGACTGACCCAGCTATATCCCCCTTCTTCGTGTGTCGTGCTCTTGTGCCGCGCGTGTCGCGTTTTCGTGCCCGCTGAATTGCACACGGTGGTATCCCAACAGACGAACATCGGATCCGGGCGACGAAGCTATGCGCGGCTAGGTGCGAACCGCAAGGAAATGCGTTGCTGGTGTGCCGAGCACCCTGATCATCTGTCTATGTTGGGTAGGCAGCAGCGTGGAGTTCCTGTGCAATTTCAGCCGCCGCCCGCGGCAGCTATCGGGGGCGCAGGCAGGCCGAAGATGGACTCTGCGCTTTCAGGCAGCTGTCAAATGACGAAGTCAGTGGGAATATCCCGGATGATGACCAGCCCGTGCCCGCGGTGAGCGTTGTTTGGAAGCCGGCACCCAAAAGCTCACCATACGAAACAGCAGCGGCGAAGCAGATTCCACCGCGGTGCGAAGGCACCTACACCGACTGCCGAATGAGGCCGGTCACGTATTCCCGGGCTCGCTTAGCCCAGCAACTCCAGTCCCACAGGTCAAGTTCCTGGGAGGTTATCAGATCGTCATGAAAGTGCCGCTCTAGCTCGCCGACCAGGTCTGCGTGCTGTACAGAGCTGTTGATTTCATCGTTGAGCGGCAGCGAGCGATTCTCGAAACTGCTCGAGCCGAGGTTCCCATATGCCGTCAACTATGATCACCTTGACGTGCAGCTTGGCTTGCTGATGCTCGAAGATCCGCACCCGGACCGGACTATTCTTCGCATAGGAGCGGTGGCCTGCCTCACGCACAACCTGCTTGTCCTGGTGAGGTCCACCAGTAATGGATGCGGACGCCCCCCGGCGGCCGCATCACATAGCGCGTCGACGAGGGCGCGTCGCGGTGCGAAGAAGGCCGTCGTTATCCAGACGCGCTCCTTCAAGCCCAGCACCGCAGCCCAGAGCATCTCCGGGCAGCCCCCGCGCCCACCAGTTGACACGGTACAGGCCACCTGAACCGTGACGAGAGGGATCCGGCCGCTGCACAAGCCCAGGCGCATTAACACGCCGCGCACACCAGAATGCGACACACCGTGCACCAGGGCGCGACACGCCCGAAGAAAGAACGAGGAATCAGCCGAAGAAGGGGTGCTGGCGCTGGATGAGCAAGCGGTGCAGGGTTTGCTGGATGGTCTCGCGCACCTGGTCGGTGAGGTCGAAGACCAGCATCGGATCATCGGCGGCACCGGGTTCGTAGGCGTCGGTGCGCACCGGCTCACCGAACTGGATGTGCCATTTGGACGGCAAACGGCACCATCCCCAGCGGACCTAACAGCGGGAACAGCGGGGTCACCGGGAAATACGGTATGCCGAGCAACCGAGTCAGCAGCTTGACGTCGCCGATCATCGGGTAGATCTCCTCTGCACCGACGATGGCACACGGGACAATCACTGCCTGGGTGCGCAATGCTGCGGAGACAAAGCCGCCGCGCCCGAACCGCTGCAACTTGTACCGGTCGCGGTAGCGCTTGCCGAGGCCCTTGAATCCCTCCGGCCACACCCCCACTAGCTCGCCGGAGTTCAGCAACCGCTCCGCGTCGGGCGCACACGCCAGGGTCTGGCCGGCCTTGCGCGCCAACGAGCCGAGGACTGGCATGCCGAATACCAAATCGGCACCGAGCATCCGCAGATACCGCCCTGCTGGATGCTCCTCGTGCACCGCCATAGCGGTCATCAGGGCATCCAAGGGCAGCGTCCCGGAGTGGTTGGCGATCACCAGCGCACCGCCGGTGGCAGGCAGGTGATCGATACCGGTTGTGTGGACTCGAAACCAGGTTCGGTACAACGGGCGCAACAGCGGCAGCACCACATGGGCAGCGAGATCAGGGTCGAACCGAACTCGTCGACGGCATAGTCGCCACTCATACGCCTGCGGGTAAACGCCAGCAGATCAGACAATTCCTGGTACCACTGCGGTTCGACTGCGGCTACGCCCTGTGCCTGCGCTCGGCTACCTGCCTTGCCACATAGCGGGATCAATTGTCCCTGCGGCACTTCAGTCACCGCCAGCTACCGCAGCTGGGCCGCGAACCCAAGCAGGCGCCGCTGCACCGCAGCGACCCACTCCGGATCGATGGCGGGGCGCAAAGCCCGGGCGCGCACGTAGTCATCGAAGGCCTGGACGGTCGTCCACCGTGGCGTGAATCCGAACTCGGTGCGCAACCTGGTCGTGTCGAGCGCTCGACCGAAGCTGAGAAACTTCATCTGTTCCGGTAGGTAATCGGCAAGCCGGACGGCCCGCAGCAGCCGCGCGACGGTGCCCTACAGCCTGTCCAGGCACCGCCACCGCAATCGCGCCCGCCCGCCGGATTGCTTGGGACAGCAGTAGCACTCCGTCGCCACCAACGTTGAAAACACCGGGTAGCCGTGCACAGGTGGCTCGCTTGAGGACCGCCAGGGCATCCTCCTCGTGCAACAACTGCAGCCGGCCGTCGTAGCCCAGTACGGTGGGAACGAGCCCTAGCGCGAAATAC
>Ga0213875_10000160_pt1 | contig 71044 bp, 60 predicted proteins | sample BarmaccomBMRX_R8_FD_160105 | JGI IMG/M metagenome (GOLD analysis project Ga0213875, IMG submission 160105) | Root-associated microbial communities from Barbacenia macrantha in rupestrian grasslands, the National Park of Serra do Cipo, Brazil - RX_R8 | ecosystem: Host-associated > Plants > Roots...
ATGGCGTGGGGTTAGTGGGCGCAGATGGCGTGGGGCTGGTGGGTGCAGGCGGCGTGGGCTCGGAGCGCGGAAGCTGAGGCGACACGGGCACGGGAGGTAGGGAGTCGGGCGGTGTGGGGTCGGGGGGCGCGGGCTCGGAGGGGGTGCTGGGGGGCATGGCTACGTTCCCGGCTCCGGGACGGCGAGCCTGGGCACGGCGGCGAGCAGCTCGCGGGTGTATTCGTGGTGCGGCGCCGCGATGACCCGCCTGGTGGGCCCCTGCTCGACCACCTCGCCGGAACGCATGATCGCTACCCGGTCGCACAGCTCGGCGATCACCGCGAGGTCGTGGCTGACGAACAGGATCGCCATCCCGCGGGAATCACGCAGCTCGCGGAGGAGCTCGAGGACCTCCGCCTGCACGGTCACGTCCAGCGCGCTGGTGGGTTCGTCGGCGAGCAGCACCTCGGCCCGCAGGGCGAGGGCGAGCGCGATCGCCACCCGCTGCAGCTGGCCGCCTGACAGCTGCGCCGGGTAGCGGCGCAGCAGGCTGGGGGAGAGCAGCACGCTGCGCATCGCCGCGTCGGCCCGCTGCCGTGCCTCATCCGCCGGCAGCCCGTGCAGCCGCAGCGTCCGCGACATGATCGCGCCGACCCGGAACACCGGGTTGAAGGCCAGCGAAGGGCTCTGGAAGATCGCCGCGATGCGGCGCCCGCGAACGGCCCGCAGCGCGGCGCCGGACAGCCCGGTCAGCTCCTGGCCGTCCAGCTTGACCGAGCCGGTGACGGTGGCACCGGCGGTTCCGGCGAGCCCGAGCACCGCGAGGATCGTCACCGACTTGCCGGATCCGCTTTCGCCGGCCAGGCCCACGATCTCGCCGCCGTCCACGCTCAGCTCCGCAACGGACGCGGCGAGCCGGGTCCCGAAGCGTACCTCGAGGTCACGGATCTCCAGCTTCACCGCTCCCGTACCCCCGGTACCCACCGCGGGTCCAGAACGTCGCGCAGCCCGTCGCCGAGCAGGTTGAACGCGAGCGCGGTGAGCAGGATGGCGAGGCCGGGGTAGGTCACCAGCCACCATTGCGTGGTGAAGTAGTTCTCGCCCTCGGCGACCATCAGCCCCCAGTCCGGCGTCGGGTCCTGCGCGCCGAGGCCGAGAAATGACAGCGCGGAGGCGGTCAGGATCACCCCGCCGACATCCAGCGACACCTGGACGATCACCGGCGTGACCGAGTTGGGCAGCACGTGCCTGAGCAGGATCCGCCAGCGCTGGATGCCCAGCGCCCGGCAGGCCTCCACGTACGGCCGCCCGGCCACCGACGCCGCCTGGCCGCGGACAAGCCTGGTGTACCACGGCCACCAGGTGATCGCGATGGCGATCGTCAGGCTGGTCAGGCTGGCGGGCAGCACGGTCGCGAACGCGAGCGCGAGCAGCAGCGGCGGGAACGCCAGGAAGACATCCGTGACCCGCATAATGATCTCGTCCAGTACGCCGCCGAAATACCCGGCCGCCACGCCGAGCGGTATGCCAACCGCGCAGGCGATGAGCAGCACGAACAGCGCGACGAGCGGCGACACCCGCGCCCCGTAGAGCACCCGGGAGAAGACGTCGCGGCCCACCTGGTCGGTGCCGAACAGGTGCCGCAGCGACGGGGCATGCAGCGCGATCTCCGGATGAGTCGCCGATCCGGCGTCGGCCGGGTACGGGGCGAGCAGCGGCGCGGCCAGCGCGGCGAGGACGATGAGCAGCGCGATCGCCCCGCCAGCCGTGATCAGCGGGCTCGCCCGGACCGCGCGCCGCAGCGGGGCCAGCCGGCGCGGCGCGGGGACGGGCGGGGGCGCCGCGGGGGCGGGGAGCGCCGTCACCGGAGCCGGATCCTCGGGTCGAGCGCGGCCTGCACAACGTCCACCACCAGGTTGGAGGCCACGTAGATGACCGCGATGAACAGCGTGACACCGACGATCGCCGGGGTGTCGAGCGAGGACACCGACGCCGCCGCGTAGCTCCCCAGGCCGGGCCAGTCGAAGATCGATTCCACGAGGAACGTGTTCACCAGCGAGTAGGCGAAGACCAGCGCGAGGACCGCTGCCACCGGATTCCAGGCGAGCTTCATCGCGAACGTGCCAAGCACCCTTCGTTCGGAAAAACCCAAAGACCGCACCATCTGCACATGCGTCTCGCCGAGTGTGTCGAGCAACTGGGCGCGGGTCATCCGCGCGACGACCCCGGCTGGATAGGCGGCCACGACCAGGGCGGGCAGGATCAGGTGCCGCAGCGCGCTGCCGAGCACCGCCCAGTTTCCGCTGATCAGCGAGTCGACAACCGGCATCTGGGTGCGGGTGGCCAGCGGGTGGCTGAATATGAGGTTCGGGTCGTACTGGCCGGCGACCGGCAGCAGCCGCAGCCGCTGGGCGAAGATGAGCTGCAGGATCAGCGCCAGCCAGAACACCGGCATGGAGACGCCGAGCACGGACCCGGCCCGGATGCCATGGTCGAGAAGGCTGCCCGGCCACCGCGCGGCGGCCAGCCCGAGCGGCACGCCCACCGCCACCGCGATGACCAGCGCGGCGATGACCAGCTCCAGCGTGGCCGGCGCCGCGGTGCCGATGTCAGACAGCACGGGGCGGTGGGTGTGGATCGAGATGCCCCAGTTCCCGGTCACGATGCCGCCGAAATATTTGCCGATGCGCACCGGCAGCGGCTGGTCGAGGCCGAGGTACTGGCGGGCCCGGACGATCTGGGCGGCCGAGGCGTGCGGCCCGGCCCACGTCGCCGCCGGGTCGCCGGGCACCACGTCGGCGATCACGAACGTCAGGATCACCACGCCCGCGACGACCACCAGGGCCAGGGCCGCCCGGCGGACGGCGTACCGGATCACCGGGCGGCTCCGCGGGCCATCGGCTCAGGGCTTCAGGCTGTACACGAAGACCACGTTCGGGTACGCCGGGTTCACCCGGAAACCCGAGATCCCGCTGAGCATGGCGTACTGGTAGTTGGCGTTGTACAGGAACAGCATCGGCGCCTGCTGCAGGATCGTCACCTGCATGTTCCGGTACAGCTGCCCGGCCGCGGGCTTGTCGGTCGCCACCAGCGGCTCGACCTGGTTGATCATGCGGTCCAGGGACGCGTTCGAGTAGTACGACAGGTTGAAGTACGGCGGGTTCTCGGTCTGCAGCAGGTTGGTGAACCACGAGTACGGGTCGGCGTAGTCCGGCCACCAGTACTCCATGAAAATATCCTGGTGCTGCGCGGCGTCCGACGACTTTCCCTTCGCCCACTGAGTGGGCCAGGCGAGCGACTGCACGCTGAGGTTCACGTTCAGCGCGGCCAGGTCCGACTTGATGATGGTCGCGACGACCTGCTCGTTGCTGTCGCCCTGGGTGTAGGTGAGGCTCAGGCTCAGCGGCTTGCGCCCGGGGCCGTAACCGGCCTGCCCGAGCAGCGCGGCGGCTTTCGCCTTGTCGTAGGAGTAACCCGGCAGGTCGCCGAAGTGGCCGAACAGGCCAGGGGGGACGATACCGCTGGAGACGACGCCGGCGCCCTGCAGCGCCGCGATGATGCCCTGGTAGTCGATCGCGTAGGAGATCGCCTGGCGCAGCGGGAGGGACAGGCGCTTGACGTTGAGCTGGCCGAGCAGGTTCTGCCATGACGGCGAGCTGACCAGGGTGACGCCGGAGTCCCCCTTGAACGATGACCACAGCGACGGGTTTATCTGCTCCACGAACGTGACCTGCCCGGACCGCAGCAGCTGCGCGGCGGTGGTGTCCTGGGGCACGACGCGGTACACGACCTTGCCGTAGTGCGGGCCGGACCAGCCGCCCCAGTACTGGGGAAATTCCTTGAGGGTGACCTCGAACTCCTGGCCCTTGTTCCAGGTCTGCGCCGTGTACGGGCCGGTGCCGGCGTCGTGCCCGGCGTTCAGCCAGGTGGCCAGCGCGCTTCCTCCTCCGGCTTGGGTGTCGTATATGTAGGCGGAGTAGTCGGCCGACGCCTGCAGGGCCAGCGGGGACGCGTAACTCAGGTGGAAGACCAGCGTGTACGGGTCCGGTGTGCCGATCGTCTTGACCGCGCCCCAGATGTAGGCGGCGCCGCCGCCGAGCTTGATCGTGCGCAGGATCGCGGCCCTGGCCGCCTGCGCCGTCATCGGCCGGCCGGTGTGGAAGACGACGCCGTGCCTGAGGTGGAACGTCCAGGTCCTGCCGGCGTCCGCCGACGTCCAGCTGGTGGCCAGCAGCGGGCCGACGGCGTGGGTCGCCGGGTCGTACCGGGTGAGTGTCTCGTACATCTCGCTCATCGCGATGATGCCGTCGGAGTACTCGGTGGCCGGGTCCCATCCGTCGACCATCACCGGCGCGGTTGTGTCGTACGTGAACACCTCGCTGGCGGCGGTTTGCTGCGTGCTCGGCGGGCTGGCCGAGCCTCCGCAGGCGGCCAGGGAAAGGACCAGCGCCGCCGCGGCGGCGGCCGCCCACGTGTGATGGCGGTTCATGGGTGCCTCCGTAGCGCTAGATCCCCGCCAGCCGCGCCTGCTGGGCCAGGCGTGCCTGCAGGTGATGGTCGGGCACGCCGCCCAGGGCGCCCGCCGCCTTGACCCGGATCCGGACCGCGGGGGAGGTGAGATAGGCCAGCGGGATCTCTTCTATCTCGATGATGTGCACCGCGGCCGGGTCCGCGCCCGCGGCGACCGCGCGCTCGCGAGCCTCGTCCCGCGCCTCGTCGAGGGCGGCCTGCCTTCCGCCGGGCCCGAGGTGGAAGATCCGGTCCACCTGGCCGCTTACCGACGCGATGGCCGCGCCGACGGCGTTGGCCGCGTCGAAATGCTCCGGCCGGATGATCTCGCTCACGCCAGGCAGCCGGTCGGGAACCAGGATGCTGCCGCCGCCGACGGCGATGAGCGGACGGTCATCCCTGGAGGTCTTCACCCTGTCGATCGCCTCGGCGAGCATCACGTCGGCCTTCGCCAGTGCCCCGGAGAGCAGCGCGCGGTGACCGCCGGCCGAGGCTGGACCCTTGCCCAGCGGCACCGTGCCGAGCGACGCGCGGCCCGCCGCCACCGCGCTGTCCGTCAGCGTCGGCGTCGTCCCGCCGAAGACCAGCGCCTCCCGCTCCAGCCGGTATCCGACGCTACGCGGCCCGATGCGGACGTCGCCGGGGTCGCCGGACACCACAGTGCCCCCGCCTAGCGCGATCGTGACCAGATCCGGCATGCGGAAGTTCGTCCGGATGCCGCCGATCTCCACGCCCTGCGACGATTCCCGGGGGAACCCGTTGGCCAGCACGCCGAGGTCGGTGGAGGTGCCGCCCACGTCGGCCACCAGCGAATCCGAGATCCCGGTGAGGAACGCGGCGCCGCGGACGCTGTTGGCCGGCCCGCTGCCGATGGTGAGCACTGGATACCGCAATGCCTGATCGAGGCTCATCAGCGTGCCGTCGTTCTGCGCGAAGAACGTGACCGGGCGCAGGCCGTGAGCGGCGAGCGCGTCGCGCATCGCGCTGGCCACGTCGCGCGCCACCCCGGCCAGGGCGCCGTTGAGTATGGTTGCGTTCTCCCTCTCGAGGAGCCCGATCGAGCCGATCTCGTGGCTGAGCGACACGTGCACGTCGCCGAGCTCGCGCTTGACGATCTCGGCCGCCATCAGCTCATGCCGGGGTGAGACGGGGGCGAACACGCTGGTGATCGCGATGCCGTCGGCGGCGCCGCCGACCCGGCCGAGGAACCGGGCGATGGCGTCGGTGTCGAGGGGGGAGAGGTCCTGGCCGTCGAACTCGATCCCGCCGTCGACGATCGTCGCGCCGACGGAGACCGCCGCCACCAGGTCCGGCGGCCAGCCGAACATCGGCCTGATGCTGTAGGTGGCGGGACCGCCGATCCGCAGCACGGCCACCCGGCGGAGATTCCTGCGCTCGAGGACGGCGTTGGTGGCGTGGGTGGTGCCGAGCATGACGTGGCTGATCCGCCCGGCGCCCGCGCCGGGCGCGCCGAGCACCGCGCCGACCGCCGCGACGATCCCGCCGGTGATGTCGGGGGTGCCGGGCACCTTGGCCTTGGCGATCACCCGGTCGGCGGTATCCATGATCACGGCGTCGGTGTTGGTGCCGCCGACGTCGACGCCGAGACGGCAGTCAGGCGCTGGCACCGGCGAGCTCCTCCACTGGCAGGTAGTCGAAGTCGTAGCCGAACGCCCGTGGCCCCGCGATCATGATCCCCTTCTCGGTACGCCAGACCGGGTCGCACGCGAAGGCGATCACCGTCACCCGCTGGCCGTAGGCGATCCGCTCGGTCACGATCGCGTCGGCGGTCTCGCTGTCCAGCACGGAGATCAGGTCCGGCACCGAGGCGAGCACCCGCCCGCGCTCGAGCGCCACCAGGTTCTCGTTCTGCAGCTCCAGCCTGATCAGGCGTCCCGCGTCCGGGCCCAGGCCCTCGACGATCACCGAACCGCGGGCGAACCCGCTCGTCGTCCTGCGCTCGACGTCCAGGATCTTCCCGGTGATGAGCCGGAACCCGCCGACCGCCGCCACCAGGGCGTCGACCGGGCTGCCCTCCGCACCGGTGACGGCCTCGCCGATCCTGATCGCCAGCGAGACCGAGCCCCGCACCGTCGCGCCGCGCGCCTGCGCCGCGGTCAGCGTGAACTCCGTCGATGAGGCGGCACCGCCGAACTCCACGGCCGCGGCCCGCTCCAGGCGTTCCATCCACTGGCCGGAAATCGTCTGGAAGATGACGAGGTTGCCGCGTTCGTCGGTCATCACCGCCGGGCTCGGTGAAATGCCAGCGAGATGCATGGTGACCTGGGGAACTTCGGGAAACGCGCGTCCCATGCCGTCGGCGTCGGCCACCGGCAGCCCCATTCGCGCCGCCCAGGTGATGGGCAGCAGGCCGTTCGATCCGCCGATCTCGGCCGCCATGAGCGCGGCGACCCGGCGCCCGGTGAGAAATTCCAGGTGCTCCCGCAGCCGGGCGCCCTCGTCCCCGTTCTCGATCTTCTCCACGCTGACCGTCGGCGCGCCAATCCCGCCGCACGGCATGATCAGCGAGTCGCCGGGCAGTTCGTCCAGGTCAACGAGTACGGCGGGGCCAAAGTCCTCGGCGGCCTGCAGCGCCTGGAGCAGCCCGAGATAAGGGTCGCCCCCGCCTCCGGCGCCGAGCACGGCGCAGCCGCGGGCCAGCGCACGGAGCGAATCGGGATCAAGCAAGCGCTTCATGATCGGGTTAATGATCGCAGTGAGATGAAACGTACTTCGGCCGTTATGCGCAATGATTCCTGAAACGTGACCGGGATGGTACAGGCCGGCGCAATTCGGCCCGGACGATCTCCTCCCGCAGCTCTTCGGCGCTCAGCGCGCGCACCAGCCGGGGCGGGCTCGACCCGGGCACGCGCGCGTAGTAGTGGCCGGCGACTCCCTGCCACACGTACCAGCGCGGGAACTCCCGCGCGTAGGCCCACCACTCCGGGACGGACGCCCCGGCCCCCCGTGTGATCGCTGTTGTCGCCGTCTCGTCAACCGCGTCCAGTCCGGATACGGTGTCGCGCTCCATAGCTGCCCCTCGGAAAGCAACGCAGGCGATGACGTGGCCACGGTCACGTCCTGAGCAGAAACCGGAATGCACAGCTATAGTCCCAGCTAGGTGACCGGCGGGTAATGGGCAGATTGCACCATGATCGCGGAGGATGTGTGCGGTCGGCATAGGGTGTCGTGCGATGCCTACCGTCGATGAGATTCTCACCGGCTCGCCGCTGTCCGGGCTGCGGCGAGTCAGCCGCGGAGGCGGCGGCCGCACGGTCACAGCGGCCCGCCTCGCCGAGCGGTTCGCCGAGCTTGACCGGGCGCCCGCCGGCAGTTTTGTGGTGCTGTCCCGGCTGGCCTCGGCGGAGATCACCGGTTACCGCCTGGACATGGCGCTGCGCTGGGCGGCGATCCACCGTGTGGCCGCCGTCGCGGCGTTCTCCGCCGAGGAGTGGCGGCCCGCGGTGACCGCGCTGGACATCGCCGGGCGCGCCGACATCGCGCTGGTATCGGTGCCCGACGACGCCGAGCTCGCCGCGCTGGTACGCGCGATCTTCGGCGAGATCGGCGGCGGAGCGGAGCGCGCGCTCGGGCGTGCGCAGCGGGGGCTCCAGGCGGTGCAGCGCGCCGAGCGGTCCGGAGCGGGCCCGGATGAGCTGTGCCAGGCGGTCGGCGACGCGCTCGGAACCACCGTCGAGTACCGCCCCGCGCAGGGAGGCGGCCTCTCCGCCAACGGTGACAGCCCGGCGGGGGCGGTCAGCGTGCCGGTGCTGGCCGGCGAGGCGCCGTCCGGGTACTTCGTGGCGCCGGACGTGGGCGGTGATATGGCCACCGCCGCCGGCCTGGTGCTGCACGCCGCGGCGGCGGCCGGCGCCCGGGTCCTCGACCTGGCGCGGCGCGCCGCGGGCATCCCGGCCCGGTCCCGCAGCGAGCTGCTCGCCGAACTGCTCATGTCGGACTCGGCGATCAACGAGGACCTGATGGAGCGGGCCCGGCAGCTGGGGATCCCGGTGAGCGGCTGGCACGTCGCGGTCCGGATCGAAGCCGATGACCTGGACGACGCCGAGCAGGACGAGGTGCGGCGGTTCGAGCTGCTCGAGTCCGCGGGCCAGGCGGCGCTCCAGGCCGCCTCATCGTCGGGCGAGACCTGGTACCTGTCACGTGTCGCGCGCGCCATCATCCTCATCCGCGTGACGACCTCCAACCCGGGCCCGCAGGCGGGCGCACGGGCCGCCCGGTCGGCGGAACGGGCGCTGCTGGCCATCCGCGCCCGGGTTCCCGCCCTGCGGTTCCGGGCGGGCGTGGGGGCCGCGCACGAGGGCCCGACGGGCCTGCGCGCCTCGGCCGCCGAGGCCCGGGGCGCCCTCGCCGCCGCCCGCGCCGCGCGCAAGCCACCCGGCGTCGCCGCCCATGACGCCGTGGGCATCAGGCGGATGCTGATGGAGTGGTACGCGTCGGACACGGTTCGCGCCTCCGTGCGGGACCAGCTCGCGCCGCTGGAGAACCTCGGGCCTGCCCGTGCCGACATCGCGATCCGCACGCTCGCGGTGTACCTCGACGAGCAAGGGTCGGTCATCAGGACCGCGCAGCGGCTGCACCTGCACCGCAACGCGGTGACCAACCGGCTTCGGGGCATCACCGAGCTGCTCGACGTCGACCTCGACGATCCCGACCAGCGGCTCGCCCTGCAGCTCGCCTGCCGCGCACGCCTCCTCGGCTGAGCCAGGCGGGCGAACCAGGCGGGCGAACCAGGCGGCCCCGAACCGGACGGGCGAACCGGCTCGATGGAAATCTGAGCCGGTTATAACCGGCTCAGATTTCCATCGAGCCGCCTGGCGCCAGCGAGAACGCGGCTACCTGGGGTTCTTGAATTTTTAACCAGCGCCGTGAACCGCCCAGGGGGGGATCGACGTATCACTGGTCGGGACCGTCCGGGATCGGCGAGGAGCATCGCATGGCACCAGCATGGGCACGTCCGCTGAAGGCTGCAATCCTGAGAGAGGGGGGAAGGAGGCGTCTGCGGGCGGCCGCGGGGGCCGGCGTGGCAGCCGCGGTAGGGCTCACGCTGGGTGCCGGGCCAGCGGCATCCGCTTCGGCGGTCAGTCCTGGCACCGCACCCGCCGCACATACCGCCCCCGCCGCACATACCGCCCCCGCCGCACATACCGCACCTGCCGCACATACCGCACCTGCCGTCACCGCCGTCGCCTGGGGCGACAACAGCGCGGGCGAGCTCGGTGACAACACCCTGACCGGCACCCAGCTGCCCGCGAGCGTGACGGGACTGAGCGGCCCGCGGATGGTGAGCGTGGCCGGCCGCCACGACCTCGCGCTGCTGCCAAATGGCACCGTCCTCGCCTGGGGAGACGACACCTACGGCCAGCTCGGGAACGGGATCGCGAGCTCCAACGGCGACACCGAGGCGCCCACGCTGGTCAGCGGGCTGTCGAAGGTGACGGCGGTCGCCGCGGGGGAGGAGCACAGCCTCGCGCTGCTGTCCAACGGTACGGTCATGGCCTGGGGCGACAACGCCGAAGGCCAGCTCGGCAACGGCACGACCGCCGGCAGCGCCCAGCCGGTGGCGGTCAAGGGCCTGACCGGGGTTAAGGCGATCGCGGCCGGAAGCCTGTTCAGCCTGGCGCTGCTGTCCAACGGCACGGTGATGTCCTGGGGCGACAACCGCGAGGGCGCGCTCGGCGACGGGACCCTGGTGAACAGCGATGTGCCGGTGCCCGTGAAGGGGCTGGCCAAGGTCACCGCGATCGCCGGCGGCGGGCTGTACGCGCTCGCGCTGCTGTCCAACGGGACCGCGATGTCCTGGGGCGACAACGAGGCCGATCAGCTCGGCGACGGCCAGGACGTGTCCGTCCAGCCGTCCAGCACGGTGCCCGTCAAGGTCACCGGGATCACCGGCATCCGGGCGATAGCCGCCGGGGCCGAGCACGGGCTCGCGCTTCTGGCCAGCGGCACGGTCATGGCCTGGGGCAGCAACTCGGAGTTCCAGCTCGCCCGTTCGAACGGCTTCCCGGGAGGGGTCGCCGACAGCGACGTGCCGCTCACGGTGCCGGGACTGCCCAAGGCCACCACGATCGCCGCCGGGGGACAGTTCTCGCTGGCGATCGTGGCGGGCGGCAAGGTCGATGGCTGGGGAGACAACGCGCTGGGCCAGCTCGGCAACGGCACGAACGCCACAACGCCCTCCGTGGTCACGGCCCGGGGACTGGCGGGAGCGACCGCTGTGACGGCGGGTGGCGAGGCGGCACTGGCGCTGGGGCCCGGCCTCAAGGCAAGTACCGCCGCGGCCGGTGGCCCCGTGGCCGGTGGCCCCGTGGCTGGTGGCGCCGCGGCCGTGGCCGGCCCGGTTTCGAGCCCGTGGCGGGTCACCGCGAACCCGGTGGACCCCGTCTCGTCCGACGGCCTGACGGACGTCGTTTTCAGCGGCGTGTCGGCGCTCAGCGCGAACGCCGCGTGGGCCGTCGGCGCGTCATCCTCTCTTTTCAATCCCGTGCCGCTCGCCGAGCGCTGGGACGGCACCGCCTGGCATCAGCTTCCCGTGCCGCTGCCGTCGGCCGCGACCGTCGGCCGGCTGGCGGGTGTCCTGCAGCTCAGTCCCGGTAACGCATGGGCCGTGGGCAGCATCACGCCGCAGACGGGCGGCACGAACCTGACGCTGATCGAGCACTGGGACGGTACCCGGTGGTCGGTGGTGCCGAGCCCGAACCCGGTGACCGGCAGCGGCACCACCGACACCCTCGAGGCGATCTCCGGCACCTCCGCCAGCGACCTGTGGGCCGTCGGGTCCTTCGGCACCGGCATGTTCAACGCCATGCTGTTCGAGCACTGGAACGGAACAAAGTGGAGCTTCGTCCCGCCGCCCAGCATCGCCGGTGACATCTTCGGCAGGGCGGTGACCACGATCTCCGCGACCGACGCCTGGGCGGTCGGCGACACCGCCACCGCCACCATCTCCGCGCACTGGAACGGCCAGGCGTGGTCGTTCGTCAGCACCCCGTTCCTGCAGGACGGCGCGGCGCCGACCAACTTCCTCACCGGCGTGACCGCGACCGGCCCGAACAACGTCTGGGCCAGTGGCTACGAGGGCAACGTCAACCAGCAGAACTTCGCCCTTCCGTACGTGCTGCACTGGAACGGGACCGCGTGGTCGCTGACGAAGGTGCCGAACAGCGGCTCGGAGGGCAGCCAGCTTCGCGGCATCACCGCCCTGTCGGCCACCGACCTGTGGGCGGCGGGGGAGACGCTCGAAGACGACGGGAGCCTGCTCACCCTGACCGAGCACTTCAACGGCAAGTCCTGGTCCACGGCGCCCAGCCTGGATCCCGGTGAGCTGCCGCCGGGCATCGACAGCTCGCTCAACGCGGTCGCGGGCGTATCACCGCACACTCTGCTCACCGTCGGGGCGCAGGAGACTCCGACCACGTGCTGCCTGACGGCTCTCGCCGAGCGCACGACAAGCGGCTGAGCCGGCCCAGCGCCCTGGGCACACTCAAGCGCGCCCTGGGCAGCCACGGCATGCCGTGAGCCTGCTCAGGGCGCCCAGCCGACGGTCATGATGTAGATGCCGAACCAGGCCGACGCGGCGGCGAGGACGACGATCAGCGGGATCAGCACCCACGTTCGCAGCGGCGCCAGGAGGCGGCCCGGCGGGAGGGCGAGCAGCACGGCAGGCAGCAGGAAGCGCGGCTTCGAGCCGAAGAAGTAAGGCCCAGTGGCGAGGGCGATCGCCACGACCAGCAGGGTGTAGACCTTCAGGCCCAGCGGGATGCGCTCGGCCAGCACGCACCCGGTGAGCGTCACGGCCGCGGCAAGCACGAGCAAGGTCAGCGCCTCGGCCGCCGTTGGCCCGTCGATGACCGCGACCCGCAGCGCGTGCGCCGTGCTCCGGCCCCAGTCGAAGCTCAGGTGCGTGATGCTTTCGACCCAGAACCATCCCGACGCCCGGTGCAGCGAGCGGGCCGTGTACGCCCACCAGCCCAGCATGCCCAGCGGCGACAGCAGCAGCCCGGCGGCCGGGCGCCACCACGCGGAGAAGGGCTGGCGCGCCCGTGCGGCCCGCACCAGCGCGGCGATCGATGCTACCGCCACCGCCGCGATGAGCGCCATGGCGGCGCTGCGAACGGTTCCGGCCAGCGTCGTGAAAACCGCCGCCGTCAGCCAGCGCCGCTCCGCCAGCGCCACCAGGGCCCAGACGGCCAGCGCGCAGAACAGGGCCTCCGAGTACAGCATGGACAGCACGATCGAGCCGGGGGCCGCCCCCCACAGCGCGGGCATGAGAAGGCTGACCCGCCGGTCGCCGGTCAGCGTCATGCCGAGCCTGGTCAGCCCCCACGCGGCCGCGCACCCAGCGGCGAGCGTCACGGCCAGGGCGGCGTGCGCCGCGCCGAGTGCCCAGGCGATGGTGTCAATGGCCGCCGGGTACCCAGGAAACCAGGCGTATATGACGTCATGGCGCAGGTCACCCGGGATATAGGAATAGCCGTGAGCAGCAATGATCAGGTAGCGGCCGCTGTCCCAGGACGATATGAGATGCCACAGCGAATAGTGCAGCTGCTCGAATCTCCCGCGCGGCAGCAGGAAGGCCGCGATCGCGTAGCCGAGCGCGCGGATACCCGCGTAGATCAGCGCCCCGCAGAGAGGCAGCGGGACGCCACGGCCCCGGGCGCTCCGCGCTTCGGCCGGCTCAGCCCCCCGGTTCGCGACTGACGCCGCCGCCGGCGCCGCCGCCGGGCCCGCATCCGCCGCACATTGCTCATCCATACGCCTCCCCCCACAGCGTGGCCCGGAGCAACACCTGACATTACTCAGGGCTAACCGGCGCGCCATTAACGATTTGTTCACGACATGACAAAAATGTTTCCCGATCGTTAACGCCCCGCCTTGTAGCGTAACCAGGTGCAGACCACCTTCCCCCGGGAGGAATGCACATGCCCCGGTCAGCCATCCCGCGGCCGCGCGCCGCCCACGTCTTCGCGGCATCGCTCGCCATCGCCACCCTGGTACCCGCGGCGGCATCCGCCCGGGCCGCGACCTCACGCGTCCCTTCCGCGTCACCGACTTCACCGGTGAACCTGGCCACCCCCGTGAACTTCGCGCAGGCCATCGCCGCCCATGATGCCACCGTGACCGCGGGCGACGCGCGGTTCGAGGTGCTCGGCGGCGGGCTGATAAGGCTGGAGTACTCGCCCACCGGCACGTTCGGGAACATGCCCACGGTCAACGTGCTGGACCGGCGTTTCCCGGTTCCCAGGTTCGCCGCGTCGGCGACAGACGGCTGGCTCACGATCAGGACCGCGGAGGCGACGCTGCGGTACCGGCTCGGCTCCGGGCCGTTCACGCCGGCGAACACGTCGCTGTCTTACGAGCTCAACGGCAACGACCGGACCGCCCGGCCCGCCTGGGACTGGGAGTGCCCGTTCGGCCAGGTCTGCCAGTCCGGCGCGGCGGCGCTCAGCGGCGGCGCGAATCTGGCCGCCAATCACGCCAACTACGAGAGCACGGCGGGCTTCATCCAGAACCTGGGCCAGGGAAACGGCGCCACGGCCACCTGGCAGGTGCTCGGTGCCCCGGCGGGCCCCGCCACCGTCACGGTCAGGTACGCGAACTACATCGGCGCCATCGGCGGCCCGGCGCCCAGGACGATCGACCTGACCGTCAACGGGATGGACGTAAAGACCCTCACCCTGCCGCCGACGGCGAGCTGGGACGACTGGTCGGCCGTGAGCACCACCGTCCCGCTTACCGCCGGAACCAACCAGGTCGGCGTGACCTGCGCCGCCGCGGACAGCTGCAACGTCAACGTCGACACCCTGTCGGTGGCCGCGCCCGGCAGCCCAGCGCCGGCCGTGCCGGCCATGGGCTACCTTGGCGGCTGGACCCGCAGCTTCGACAACGCCACTTACGGTCCCGGCTACAGCTGCCCTAAGGGAACCCCCACCGCGTCGCGGTGCACGGCCGCGCTGCCGGTCATGCACTCCGGGCTGCTCGACCGGGCGGGTTACCGGCTGCTGGACGACACGCCGAGCGCGGAGTGGACCAAGGACGGCTGGGTGCGGCCACGGCCGGCGGGCGGCGACGTCCAGGACGGCTACCTGTTCGTGTACGGGCAGGACTACAGGACCGCGCTCGGCGATCTCGCCCGGCTGACCGGCCCGGCGCCGCTGCCGCCCGAGTCGGCATTCGGCGTGTGGTATTCCCGGTATTACCCGTACACCGCCGCCGACTACGAGAACTCGCTCATCCCGGCGCTGCGGGCCAGCAACGTGCCGCTGGACACGCTGTCCGTCGACACCGACTGGAAAGCCCCGAACCAGTGGGACGGCTGGGAATGGAACCCGGCCCTGTTCCCCGACCCGCAGGCCTTCCTCGCCTGGGCCAAATCGCAGGGCATCAACGTCACGCTCAACATTCACTCGAGCATCTCCGACAGCGACCCCAAGCTTTCCCAGGCCGAAGCCATCGCCGGCAACACCCTCGCGAACTCGAACTGCTTCAGCGGCGCCTGCAAGGTGTGGGACTGGAGCCAGGTACCGCAGGCGGAGTCGAACTTCGCGCTGCAGCAGCCCTTCGAGTCGCAGGGGACCGCGTTCTGGTGGCTGGACTGGTGCTGCGACAACTCCACGGTGTCCATGCCCGGGCTCACCCCGGACAACTGGATCGACCACCTGTACGCCCAGGAGATGATCAACTCCGGCGAGCGCGGCTTCGTGCTCGGCCGGATCGGCACGTCCTTCCAGAACCCCGACGTCGTGTACCCGGCCGGCCCGTGGTCCGCGCGCACCTCGGCGATCCACTTCACCGGTGACACCTGGGGCACCTGGAACACTCTCGCGTTCCAGGCCGAGCTCGCGCCCGACGAGGCCACCATCGGCCTGCCGTACGTGAGCGACGACATCGGCAGCTTCCTCGGCCCGCCGCCCGGCACGCCGGGGGACGACCCCGACCTCTACGCCCGCTGGGTACAGCTCGGCGCCTTCCAGCCACTGCTCCGGCTGCACTCCAACCACGGCAACCGGCTGCCGTGGGACTACCCGCAGCCGGCCAACGACGTGGCGGCGAGTTTCCTTCGGCTGCGCGAGGCGCTCGTGCCGTACACGTACACGCTGGCCAGCCAGGCCACCGCGTCAGGCCTGCCCATCACCAGGCCGCTGTACCTGGATTACCCGGGCCAGCCGGCCGCGTACAGCAGCCCGGACGAGTACCTGTACGGCCCGGACGTGCTGGTGGCCCCGGTGACGACGCCGGGCAACGTCGCCAGGCAGAATGTCTGGTTCCCGCCGGGACGGTGGGTGGACTGGTTCACCGGCGCCACCTTCGACGGGCCCTCGACGCAGACGCTCACCGTGCCGCTGGACCGGATGCCGGTCTTCGTCAGGGCGGGCGTCATCGTGCCGGAGCAGCCGGGCACGCTCAACGTCAGCGCCGCCGCGGGCCGGCCCGTGACGCTGCGCGTGTTCTCCGGTGCGAGCGGGCAGTTCAGCCTCTACCAGGACGCCGGCACAGGTCTCGGGTACACGCGCGGCGAGCGCACCACGACAATTATCAGGAACGAGACGGGCGATGCGGGATACCAGCCTCGTTCCTCCTGTGAGCAGGGCCAAGCCGGTACGGCGCCGTCGCGCTCCGACGCCGCGTCATCCACCGTGATCATCGGCCCGGCGTGCGGGTCCTACCCGGGCGAGCCCGCCACGCGGGCGTTCGAGGTCCAGCTGGTGAACCTGTCCCAGCCCCGCGAGGTCCGGCTGAACGGCCGCGCGCTGCCGCGGGTCGCGCCGGGCGGCGGCGACGGCTGGTGGTATGACGCCTCCGCGCAGACCGTGGACGTCGCGCTGCCGGCGAGCCCGGCCGGCCGGCCGCTGGTCATCACGCAGAAAGGTGGGTCGGCCGTGACACGGCCCGAGCCCGCGGCAGCCGGCCTGACGATCGGCCCGGCGGCGCCGCTGACGCTGAACCCCGGCCAGTCGGCGCAGGTCACGACCACGGTCGCCGACAAAGGGCCCGGAGCCCTGAGCGATGTCAGCGTGGGGCTCACCGCACCGCGGGGCTGGACCGTCACTCCCGGCACGCAGCTCGTGCCGATCATCGCCGACGGCGGCTCGGCCACGCAGCCCTGGACGGTCACCGCGCCGGCCGGCGCGCAGGGGCCGCAGACGGCCGCGCTGCAGGCCACGGCCGGCTACATCAGCGCGGGAAGCGCGCAGAGCGTGACCGCGAGCGAGCAGGCGCCGCCGGCGCCCGCTCCGCAACCGCCGCCGGCGATCAGCAACGTCCAGCCGGCGAGCGGCAACGCCGGGACGGCGATCACCATCACCGGCCAGAACTTCGGCGCCAGCCAGGGATCGAGCTACCTGTTCCTTGCCGACCTGGGCACGAGCTGGGGCGCTCCGTTCGACGGCGCCACCCTCACGATCACCAGCTGGAGCGACACGTCGGTCACCTTCGTGCTGCCTTCGCCGCAGGGCCCGAACGGCGTCTGGCACCTTGTCCCCGGTACCACCGCGACGGTCACGGTCAACGTCAACGGCTCCGCGTCGAACGCCGCCCAGATCGCCATCAGCTGACCGCAGGCGCCCCTCCGCCGCCGCGCGGTGATGCTGAAGGCCGCTGAGCCCCGGCGGGTTCGCTATCCATAGTTGGCGGGCTGGTACAGGTCTCGCTACAATCGAAAGCATGATCGCGGAGGAGGTTCTGCTGCACCACCGGACGGCGGGTCCGGACGGCCGTGCCATGCTCTTTCTGCGAGCCGCGAAGTCCTGGCTCTACATACGTGTCCCCGCCAACATCCGTGCGCGCCTAGCCGCCACCGCAAGGCCGCGGCAAGTGCTCACGCGCGAAGACGCTGCAACAGCCGCTCAGGTGAGCACCAAGCCACGGCAACTGCGCCCCATCGTCGTTCCGGCTAGCTTGAGCGAACTGCACGGGCCGTCGTCCGGCCTTGTAACGCCACCCCGCCGCCTGTGGTGGTCGGGCGAGGACGGCACCGCGTTTGATTTGAGCAACCAGGCCCAGGCTGCGGAACTGTACGAGGCGATTTTTGAGGCCGCCCGAACATACTGGGACATCGCAGATCATCTTAATGCCGGGCTGCTGGTCGAATTGTGGCCAGACCTCGGGATGCGTCGCGCCACCCGGCAAGCATGGGAAGCCGCACATCCGGTCCTTGCGGCGGCCAGCGCGTCCATCCACGCTGCCTGATGGGGATGCTCGCCCGCCACCGGCAGGTGGCGGAGATCGTTCTCAGCGCAGCGTCCGGATACCTGGTCGCCCTCGGCGGCGGGAACGCGCTCCTGGCCCATAAGGTGACCGACCGTCCCACACAGGACATCGATGTATTTTTCGGCAAGAACGACGACCTGGCTGAGGCCACCCCCGCGATTGAGGCCGCTCTCGCTGCCGCAGGCTACGGCGTGGAATCCATCGACAAGAGCGGGGGACTCACCGACATCTGGCAGGACGCGGGGGAAGGCCTAGCCGAATGGGAGGTCACCACCCCGGACCGGGAGCACGTCGTGCAGGTACAGGCCGGACATTTCGAGGTGCTTGCCAAGCCAGTCAAGATGAAGGGCATCGGCCCCGTCCTCGCGCTCGATGACATCGCCGGCCACAAGGCATGCGCGATGGCCAGCAGGGCAGTCGCCCGCGACTTCGTGGACATAGCCGCACTGCAGGAATACCGCAAGAAGTACCGGTGGGTGAAGCTGATCGAGCTCGCGCAAGAACGCGATCCCGGCCTTGAACTTGCCGATTTCGCGGAAGCCGTCCGCCGTTTCGACCGTTTGGCAGACGACAGGTTTGCTCGGCTCCTGCCGCGAGGACGGGACATGGAGTGGCTCCGGCACCACTTTAGGGACTGGCCGCGTCAAGCCACCCGAGCCTGTTAACAGACCCCGACGGCCGGAAGACCCGACAACTAACGCGGTACGGCGCAGCACCAGAATCGTCGTTCCTGATCATGGTGGCAGTCGTCGCGAGCAGGTTGCAGCTACCGCGATCGGGCTCACGCCTGGCCCAGGACTTGAGCCCGGCCCCGGTTGCATGATCATGCAGTGGTGTGCATATAATTTCATTCATGTCCAAGGTGCTCGCTTCCCTGCCTGTCGGCGAACGAGTCGGGATCGCCTTCTCCGGCGGCCTCGACACCTCGGTAGCGGTCGCGTGGATGCGCGAGAAGGGCGCGGTGCCGTGCACCTACACCGCAGACATCGGGCAGTACGACGAGCCCGACATCGCCTCGGTGCCCGGGCGCGCCGCGGCGTACGGCGCGGAGATCGCCCGGCTGGTCGACTGCCGGGCGGCCCTCGTGGAGGAGGGGCTAGCGGCTCTGGCCTGCGGCGCGTTCCACATCCGGTCCGGCGGCCGCGCCTACTTCAACACCACGCCGCTCGGCCGGGCCGTCACGGGCACCCTGCTCGTGCGCGCGATGCTCGAGGACGGCGTGCAGATCTGGGGGGACGGCTCCACCTTCAAGGGCAACGACATCGAGCGGTTCTACCGTTACGGACTGCTCGCCAACCCGTCGCTGCGCATCTACAAGCCGTGGCTGGATGCCTGCTTCGTCGGCGAGCTCGGTGGCCGCAAGGAGATGTCCGAGTGGCTGCTCGCCCGCGGCCTGCCCTACCGGGACAGCGCGGAGAAGGCCTACTCCACCGACGCGAACATCTGGGGCGCGACCCACGAGGCCAAGGCGCTGGAGCACCTCGACGCCGGCATCGAGATCGTCGAGCCGATCATGGGCGTGCGGTTCTGGGACCCGGCCGCCGAGATAGCGGCGGAGGACGTCACGATCGGCTTCGAGCAGGGACGGCCGGTGACGGTCAACGGCAAGGAGTTCGCCTCCGCCGTCGACCTGGTGCTGGAGGCCAACGCCATCGGCGGCCGGCACGGCCTGGGCATGTCCGACCAGATCGAGAACCGCGTCATCGAGGCCAAGAGCCGGGGCATCTACGAGGCGCCGGGAATGGCGCTGCTGCACGCGGCGTACGAGCGGCTGGTCAACGCGATACACAACGAGGACACCGTCGCCACCTACCAGATCGAGGGACGGCGGCTGGGCAGGCTGCTGTACGAGGGCCGCTGGCTGGACCCGCAGGCGCTGATGCTGCGCGAGTCGCTGCAGCGCTGGGTCGGGGCGGCGGTCACCGGCGAGGTGACCCTGCGGCTGCGGCGCGGTGAGGACTACTCCGTCCTGGACACCTCCGGGCCGGCGTTCAGCTACCACCCGGACAAGCTGTCCATGGAGCGGACCGAGGACGCCGCCTTCGGGCCGGTCGACAGGATCGGCCAGCTGACCATGCGCAACCTCGACATCGCCGACTCGCGCGCCAAGCTCGAGCAGTACGCCTCGCTCGGCATGGTCGGCAGCCGGCACCCGGCGCTGATGGGTGCCGCGCAGGCGGCCTCGACCGGGCTGATCGGCGCGATGCCCGAGGGCGGCGCCGAGGCGATCGCCTCCGGCGGAAACGTCCCCGGCGATGAGGAGCTGCTCGATCACGCCGCGATGGAGTCCGGCACCGACTGATAGCGGCCGCCGCGCAGACGTCTCCGGCGTTCCGGCCACGCGCCGGCGCCAAGCGCGCAGCGAGCCGGTGATTCTGGTCACCCGAGCCGGACCGTGCGAGCGTGACGCGGCATAACCATCGCCGTGAATTAGTTGTCTCTTAGCAACTAACCATGCTTCGATGACGCTACAGCGGGGTGTCCCTCATGTCCGGGCTGAGCTCACGGCGCCGGTACCTGGTGCTGGCCATCTGCTGCCTGAGCCTGTTCATCGTCGGCCTCGACGCGACGATCGTGAACGTGGCGCTGCCGTCGATCGGCCGGGAGCTGCACTCGCGTGTCTCCGGGCTGCAGTGGACGGTCGACGCGTACGCGCTGGTGCTCGCGAGCCTGCTCATGCTGTCCGGCTCGGCCGCGGACCGGCTGGGCCGGCGGCGCACCTTCCAGGCGGGGCTGGCGCTGTTCACGCTGGGGTCGCTGCTGTGCAGCATCGCCCCCGGGCTGGGCTGGCTCGTGGCGTTCCGGATGCTCCAGGCGGTCGGCGGGTCGATGCTCAATCCGGTCGCGATGTCGATCATCACGAACACGTTCACCGACCCCGCCGAGCGCGCCCGGGCGATCGGCGTGTGGGGCGGCGTGTTCGGGCTGTCGATGGCGCTCGGCCCGGTGGCCGGCGGCGCCCTCGTGGACGGCGTGGGCTGGCGCGGCGTGTTCTGGGTGAACGTTCCGGTGGGGATCGCGGCGCTCGTGCTGACGGCCCTGTTCGTGCCCGAGTCGAGGGCGCCCCGGCCGAGGCGCCCCGATCCGTTCGGCCAGCTGCTCGTGATCATCCTGCTCGGATCGCTGACCTATGCGGTGATCGAGGGCCCGGACTACGGCTGGGGATCGCCGCGAATCCTGTCGTTCCTGGCTGTCGCGGCGGCCGCGCTGGCCGTCTTCGCGGGCTATGAGCGCCGTCGCAGGGAGCCGCTCGTCGACCTGAGGTTCTTCCGCAGCCTGCCGTTTTCCGGCGCTACCCTGACGGCGGTGAGCGCGATGGGCGCGCTGGGCGGCTTCCTGTTCCTCACCACGCTGTACCTGCAGGAGGTGCGGGGCTACCGGCCGCTGGTCGCGGGCCTGTTCCTGCTGCCGATGGCGGCGGCCATGGCTGTGTGCGCCCCGCTGGCCGGGCGGATGGTCGCCCGCCACGGGATCCGGGCGCCGCTGCTCATGGCCGGCGCTGGGATAATGGCGGGCGGCGTGCTGCTGACCGCGCTGACGCCGGCGTCCCCGGCGGCCTACCTCGTCGTGAGCTATCTGGTGTTCGGGGTCGGGATGGGCCTGGTGAACGCGCCGATCACCAACTCCGCGGTGTCCGGGATGCCCCGCGCGCAGGCGGGCGTGGCCGCGGGAATCGCGTCGACCAGCCGCCAGGTCGGCACGTCGCTCGGCGTGGCGATCATGGGGTCGGTGCTGAGCGCGAACCTGCACGGGCCGCTGTGGCAGGGGTTCGCGGCGGCGACCCGTCCCGGCTGGTGGATCATCGCCGGCTGCGGGCTCGCCGTGATTGCCCTCGTCCTGCTCGCGACGAGCCGCCGGGGGAGGATCAGCGCCGCGCGCACCGCCTCGCTGATCGCCACGGCGGAGGAGGCGGAGGGCGGGGCCGGTGTTCCGGCCGCCGCGCGATAGGCCGCCTTCGCCCGGGCGCCCGGAAGGTGCTCAGGTTGCCTACGGGATCCGCACGTCGTGGTGTTCCCTGGCGAACTGCCTTTCCTCATCGGTCAGGCCCGAGTCGCGCACCGGCGTGACGAGGCTCCAGTGCTTCCCGACCGGGCAGTACTGGATCCTGGCGACCACCCGTCGCGCAGACCCCATGCCCCTATTGTGTCCCACCGGACGAAGGCGACGCCTCCCGGGCCCCACGGCCGGGCTGTGCAGTCCGGGAGCGGGGAGGTGAACTCGGCGGGCGCGTCCAGCCATCTAGCGGGCGGGTGCTTCCAGCCCGAGGCGGCGCTGCTCGATGATCAGGCAGCGGTCTTCCACGTACAGCAGGCCCGCGTCCTCGGCGATGGCGCGTGCCTCCGCGGAGGCGATGCCCAGCTGGAGCCACAGGGCCGTGGCGCCCGCCGCGACGGCCTGGCGGGCGATGTCCGGCGTCTGCCGCGACGGCCGGAACACGTCGACGAGCCCGACCTGCTCGGGGACCTCGCCGACGGTCCGGTACACCTGCTCGCCCAGGATCCTGTCGGCGTGCGGGTTGACCGGGATGATCCGCCAGCCGTGCCGCTGCATGTGTGCCGGAACCGAATGCGCCGCCTTGTGCGGCGCGGCACTCGCGCCGACCACGGTGATCGTGTCATACGTAGTGAGGATGCGCTCCGCTATGGCGTCTGTGTCGGTCACCTGGCCACCCTAACCCGCGTGAGCGGTCAGCCCGCCCGCTGTGGGGCGCAACCGGGGGCGGCCGATCCGGCGGGAGCGAAACCCAGGTGCGCCGCCGGGCGCCCTGAGGTACCGTCCGGCGATGGACAAGGCGATGGACGATGAGGATGGCTACTTCGGGGAACGCGTCGCGGCGACCTACGACGGCTCGACGGGTGTCTTCGCGCCGGGCGCCGTGGAGCCCGCCGTCGACGTGCTGGCGGAGCTGGCCGGCGGCGGCAGGGCACTGGAGCTGGGTATCGGAACGGGGCGCATCGCCCTGCCCCTGGCGCGCCGCGGCGTCCCGGTCCACGGCATAGACCTGTCGAGGGCGATGGTCGCCCGGATGCGGGCCAAGCCGGGCGGCGAAGAGATCGGCGTGACGATAGGCGACTTCGCCACGGCGAGGGTGGACGGGACGTTCTCCGTCGCGTACCTGGTGTTCAACACGATCATGAACCTGACGACGCAGGAGGCCCAGGTGGCCTGCTTCGGCAACGTCGCGGCTCACCTGGAGCCAGGCGGCTGCTTCGTGATCGAGGTCAGGGTCCCCGAGCTGCGCAGGCTGCCGCCCGGGCAGAACGTCCTGCCGTGGCGTGTGAGCCCGGAGGAATGGGTGTTCTACACCTACGACACCGCAACCCAGGCGATGCGCGGAAACTACGTCAGTTTCGCCAACGGCGGCGGCGAGTACTCCACGATCCCGTTCCGCTACGTCTGGCCGGCCGAGCTCGACCTGATGGCGCAGCTCGCCGGGATGCGGCTGCGCGAGAGGTACGGCGGCTGGAAGCGGGAGCCCTTCACCAGCGAGAGCACCCACCATGTGTCGGTCTGGGAGAAATCCGCCTGACCGGCGAGCAGGGTCAGCTGAAGTGCGTGCGGGGGTGCTCCTGCAGCTCGCCGTCCAGGAAGATGTCGACCTTCTCGTTGTAGAAGCAGGCGAGCCCGGCGACCTTCTGGCTCTCCGGCAGCGGCGTCCGGTAGATCCACACGATGTCGGTGTGGACGTCGCGTCCCGTGTCCACCGACCAGTATGCGGCCGTGCCCTTGTACGGGCAGTGCGTCTGGGTGGCCGACGGGCGGAGCAGGTCCATCCGGACGTCGCTGAGCGGCAGGTAGTAACGCGGCGGCAGCCCGGTCTCGAAGAGGATGCGCGGGCTGGCGGACTCGGCGACCGTGACGCCGTCCACCTCGACCCGCACCCTGCGGGAGCTGGCGAGGATGTCGACCCGGGTGTACGGGCTGCGCGGGTGGGTGTAGACCGGCTCGTCCTCCTCCAGCCACTCGTCCATCGCGGCCCAGTCGAGCCGGACGAGGTCGCGCAGCTGTTCCAGCGGCGAGTCGGGGTACCGCTTCGCCGCCGATGGCGCCGTGACGCCGTCGGCCTGCACGTCGAAGATCCCGGCCTCGCCGCGGCTGGGCGAATGTTCGGTCTTTCCCGTGGGTACGAGCTTGGCCTTGACGTCCGCGAGCGGCACGTAGTACGCCGGGTAGTAGGGAATCTCCCACACCAGCATGGGGTGAAGCGTGTCGGCGACGAGTTGGCCGCCCAGGTAGGCACGCACGCGCTTCGCGGAGGGCTCCACCTTGACCCTGCCGCGCGAATCCTCGGTCATGACATCCCTCCGTTCCGGCGCGGCTGACCGCGCATTAGCCACAACATGCGCCGGCCCGCGGGTAATCCGCCGCACGCGGCCGGGATCGGTGGGGGAGCGCGGCCAGGATCGGGGAGAGAGCGCGGCCAGGATCGGAGAGCGTGGCCAGGATCGGGAGAGCTGCCAGAATCGGGGAGAGCTGCCGGAATCGCGGCAGCTCAGTGCGAGTCGCGGGGGACCTCGTGGCCGCTCGCGCCCACCAGGAAGTCCAGGTCTGCGCCGGTGTCGGCCTGCAGCACGTGCTCGGTGTACAGGCGGGTCCAGCCGCGGGCCGCGGGCGGCTCCGGCGGCCGCCAGCCGGCGCGCCGCCTGGCGAGCTCGTCGTCCGGCACCTCCAGCGCCAGCGTCCGCGCGGGGACGTCCAGCGTGACCCAGTCGCCGGTGCGCACCAGGGCGAGCGGGCCCCCGGCCGCGGCCTCGGGGGCAACGTGCAGCACGACGGTGCCGTAGGCGGTGCCGGACATCCGGCCGTCGCAGACGCGCACCATGTCGCGGACCCCGCGCAGCAGCAGCTTCTTCGGCAGCGGGACGTTGGAGACCTCCGGCATGCCGGGGTAGCCGCGCGGGCCGCAGTACCGGATCACGAGCACGGTGGCGGGGTCGATGTCCAGATCGTCCACGACCGCGTGATACGACTCGGGGGAGTCGAAGACCAGCGCGCGGCCCCGGTGCCGCAGCAAGTCCGGCGACGCCGCCGACTGCTTGATTACGGCGCCGTCCGGCGCCAGGTTGCCGCGCAGCACCGCGGTCCCGGTGCCGGCGGGCTGGAACGGCTCCGCCAGGGAGTGGATCACCGACCGGTTCCAGCACGGCGCGCCGGCGACGTTCGCGGCGACGGTGCTCCCTGTCACGCTCAGCGCCTCGCCGTTCAGCAGCTCACCCAGCTCGCGCATCACCGCGGGCAGGCCGCCGGCGTAGCAGAAGTCCTCCATGAGGTACTCGCCGCTGGGCTGCAGGTTCACCAGCGTGGGCACGTCACGGGCCAGCCCGTCGAAGTCGCCGAGCGCCAGCGGGACACCGAGGCGGCCCGCGATCGCCAGCAGGTGGATCACCGCGTTCGTCGACCCGCCGATCGCCGCGTTCACCCTGATCGCGTTCTCGAACGCCGCCCTGGTCATGATCGCCGAAGGGCGCAGGTCCTTCTCCACAAGGTCCACGATCACCTGGCCCGCCCGCTGCGCCGTGGAGTACCGGCGGGAATCCGGCGCCGGCCAGGTCGCCGAATACGGCAGCTGCATCCCCAGCGCCTCCGCCATCGAGGCCATCGTGGACGCCGTTCCCATCGTCATGCAGTGACCGTTGGACCGTGCCATGCAGGCTTCCGCGAGCGCGCATTCCTCCTGGGTCATCCGTCCCGCGACCAGGTCCTCCTCGAACCGCCACACCGCGGTGCCGGAGCCGACGTCGGCGCCCTGGTACTTGCCGTTGAGCATCGGGCCGCCGGTCACCATCACCGCGGGCAGGTCCACGCTCGCGGTCGCCATCAGCAGCCCCGGCGTGGTCTTGTCGCAGCCGGACAGCAGCACCACCCCGTCCAGCGGGTTGGCACGCATCAGCTCCTCGGCCTCCATGGCCAGCAGGTTCCGGTACAGCATCGCGGTCGGCCGCAGCAGCGTCTCGCCCAGCGCCATCGCCGGGAACTCCAGCGGGAACCCGCCCGCCTGCCAGACCCCGCGCTTGACCGACTCCGCCACCCGGTGCAGGTGCACGTTGCAGGGCGCCAGCTCCGACCAGGTGGTCGCGATGCCGATCACCGGGCGGCCGTCGAACACCTCCGGGGTGAACCCCTCGCCCCGCATCCACGACCGGTACGCCATGCCGGCCCGCCCGGTCGCGGCGAACCACGCGGCGCTGCGCCTGCCGTTACGTCCCGCCACCATGTCCTGCCATGTCCCTCTAAGTGCCACCACGTCTCGTTCCGTATAAATATTGTGCCTGTTACCGTGGGACGGGTGAGCCGTGTGCATGACATGGGCGGGCAGACCGGCTTCGGCCCGGTGCCTGCGGGCGACGACGGAAGCCTGCCGTTCAGGGCCGACTGGGAGGCGCGCGTGTACGCGCTGGCGAACGTGCTGGGGCGGCGCGGCCTGTTCAGCGACGACGAGCTGCGGGACGCGATCGAGCGGCTCCCTCCCGAGCGGTACCTGGCGGCGTCGTACTACGAGCGCTGGCTCGGCGCGATGGAGCTGCTCGTAGCCGAAAAGGGCCTCGCGTGAGCTTCAATCCCGGCACGCGGGTGCGGGCGCGGCCCGGCGACCCCGATCACCACACCCGGGTGCCGCGCTATGTGCGCGGGCACACCGGGGAGATCGTCGCCGTGCTCGGCGAGTGGCCGCTGCCCGACGACAGCGCGCGCGGCGTGCGGCGGCCCGAGACCTGCTACGCCGTGCGGTTCACGGCCGCTGATCTGTTCGGCGGCGGCGACCACACGGTGACCGTCGACCTGTGGGAGTCCTACATTGAGCGCGCATGACACCGGCGGGCACGAGGACCTGCCGGTCGCGGCGCGGGCGCGCCGCCTGGAGGAACGGCTGATCGCTGCCGGGCTGGCCAGCGACGAGGAGATCGACGCGTTCCTCACGCGGCTGTACGCGAACGCCTCGCCGGTGAACGGCGCCCGGATGGCGGCCCGCTCGTGGACCGACGCCGCCTACCGTGAGCTGCTGCTGTCCGACGGGAACGCCGCCGCGGCGGAGCTCGGGCTCACCGTGCCGGGCCCGGCGGACGGCGGCTACCAGCTGCGGGTGGTCGCCAACACGCCGGAGGTGCACAACGTCATCGTCTGCACGCTGTGCTCGTGCTACCCGACGTCGCTGCTCGGCCCGTCGCCCGGCTGGTACAAGAGCTTCGCGTACCGGTCACGGACGGTACGGGAGCCGCGGGCGGTGCTCGCCGAGTTCGGGGTCACGCTGCCGGATGACGTGCGGATCTCGGTGTGGGACTCGACGTCCGAGGCGCGCTACATGGTGCTGCCGGCGCGTCCTTCCGGCACCGGGGCGCTCGGCGAGGAGAAGCTCGCCGGCCTGGTGACCAGGAACGGCCTCATCGGGACGGCGCCCGTGTAGCACGACGGTGTCACAGCAGTGAAGCGGCGTCCCAGAGCACCGGGAAGTAGCGCAGGTCCACACGGGAGGCGAGGTACCCGACGCCAGAGGACCCGCCGGTTCCAGGCTTGCGGCCGATCATCAGCTCGGCCATCTGCGTGTGGCGGCTCCGCCAGATCGCCTCTCCGGCGTCGAACTCCAGCAGGCCGCGCAGCAGCTGCCACACGGGGAAGTCACGTACCGGATCGGCGAACACCGCGGTGACCGCCGCGCGGACCCCGGCGTCCGAGGAATCCGCCGCCAGGCCGCGCGCCACCAGCAGCGACACGGCCGCGTCCCAGACCGAGGGCTCGGCGTACCGATGCTCCAGCGCCTCCCGGCCGCCCGGCTGGCGCCCGGCCGTCGGGTCGATGGTCGCGGCGTCCTTGGCGCCGGCCAGGAACTCGATCTCCCGGTACTGCACGGACTCGTACCCGCTCGCGCTCCCGAGAAGGTCACGGAAGGCGAGGAAGCCACCCGGCTGCATGGACTCCAGCACGGCGATCTCGTCGAGCAGGACGTGCTGCACGGCGGCGACCCGCCGCAGCGCCAGCAGCGCGGGCTCGATCACGCCGCCGGCCACGCTGTCGCGGACCGCGGTGAGCTCGCGCAGGACGACCTTGAACCACAGCTCGCACGTCTGGTGCGCGACGATGAACATGAGCTCGTCGGCGGAGTCCCCGCCGGACAGCGGGCGCTGCTGGTCCAGGAGCGTGCCCAGGCGCAGGTAGCCGGCGTAGGTAACGTCCTTGTTCTCATCGCCGGCCATCGCTGGCTCCGCGCACGCGTGCGAGCGCCGCCACCGCGGCTGTTCGAACTGGCCACATCCCCATCGATTGGCACCGTCGTGACAAGGCCAATAATGCCAGCCTTTGGATGTTCCGTCAGCCATCTTCAGGGGGTGTCCCACATGGCGGGCCCCGTCGCTGGCCTGGCGGCGCCGACCCGGCCCGCGGCCGAATGCGGAAGATCCCAGGGCACACATGACAAGCGTGCGCAAGGGCGCGTAGCGTGCCGATAGACCACATGCGGCCGTAATGGGATGTGGACTTTGCGTGAGGAGGCGGACGTATTGGCACCAGGACGTGACCGTGACAGGGACGCGCTGTCCCTTTTCGCCGACGAGCTCAAGGCGGCCCGGCAGCAGCGCGGCTGGACCCAGGGCGACCTGGCCGGCAAGCTTCACTACAGCGGGCCGCTGGTCGCCATGGTGGAGAACCTGCACCGTGCCCCCTCACCGGACCTCGCGCAACGGCTCGACGAAGTGTTCGGCACCTCCGGCACGTTCGCCCGGCTGGAGGCGCGGCTGCGTGACCTGCCGTTCCCCTCGGCGTTCCGGCCGTTCGCCGCGTACGAGGCGGTGGCTGTGTCGCTGCGCACGTTCCAGCACTCGCTGGTCCCCGGCCTGCTGCAGACGCCCGCGTACGCCAGGGCGGTACTGAGCACCAGGCCGAACACCAGCGACGAGGACGTCGAGAAGCTGGTGGCGGCGCGCCTGGCGCGGCAGGCGGTGCTCGAGCGGGAGAACCCGCCCATCCTGTGGGTGCTGCTGGACGAGGGCGTCCTGCACCGGCCGGTCGCCTCCGCCAGCGTGATGTACGACCAACTCATGCACCTTGCCGAGATATCGCGGCTGCCGAACATCGCGATCCAGGTGGTGCCGTACGACGCCGGAGGCCATTCCGGGCTGCTCGGCGCGTTCGTCATCGCCGACCTCGACAGCTCAGTGAGTATCGTCTACCTGGAGGACGCGTCGGACGGCCGCGTGACCGAGGACGCCTCCGCGGTCACCCAGGTCACGCTGCGTTTCGATACCCTCCGGAGTGAGGCTCTGCCCAAGGGGGCCTCACGGGACATGATTGCGAGTGTGGCGGAGGAACGATGGAAGGGATCCGCGCCGTCACCTGGCGCACATCAAGCTACAGCGGAAACAACGGCGGCGACTGTGTCGAGGTTGGCGTCGCTGGGAACCTGATCGCCGTGCGCGACTCCAAGGACCCCGGGGGCCCGAACCTGGCCTTCGGCCCGCGGGCATGGCGGGCCTTCGCCGCGCGACTGAAGGACATCACGCCAGGCGCATGACCCCGCAGCGCCGGTGGATCGGCCGGTCTCCACACGGCATGATGGGCGCATGGGCAAGCTTCAGTTCTCCACGACGCTCCAGCGCCGCGGCCCGGCTGCCGCGGTCGTGCTCGATGACGCGCAGGTCGCCGAGGTCGGCGAGGGCGCCAAGCGCTTCCCGGTAGCGGCGACCGTCAACGGCTACACCTGGCGGACAAGCGTGGCCCGGATGGGCGGCGAGTTCCTCGTGGGGCTCAACCGCGAGGTACGCCAGGGGGCGGGCGTGGAGGCCGGCGACGAGGTAGATGTGATCATCGAGCTCGACGCCGCGCCGCGCGACGTGGAGATACCGGAGGCGCTGGCGGCGGCGCTGGCCTCGGACACACATGCGAAGGCGGCCTTCGACGGTATGGCGTTCACTCACCGCAAGGAGTACGCCCGCTGGATCGCCGAGGCCAAGCGAGAAGAGACCCGGCAGCGCCGCGTCGAGCAGGCGCTGGAGATGATCCGGGCGGGAAAGACCCGCAGCTGACCGTCCCCTATGACAGCGATATCCCTTCCGGCGCACGGGCGCATGTCCCCCGAACAGGGGACATGACAGCAGCCGCAGCCGGGATCAGGCTCAGCCCGGGTACGGGTTTGGGGATCCTTTCGGAGCGGGAGAAGGCCAGTGGTGATGAGATCGGGGGGCCGCAGGTGGCTGCGGCGGGCGCTGGGCGCCGGGTTGTGCTGCGCGGGGCTGGCGCTGGCCGGGGTGCCCGGCGCCACCGACGGTGAACCAATGCCACCGGCCGGGGGCGGGTCGCAGGCCGTCACCGCCGATGGTCCGCTGCCGCAATGCGATCCGTGTCCGTGGCCGGCGGCACCGCCTGCTGATCCGCGTCCGCCCGCTGATCCCGTCCGGGGCCGGGCGGGAGTTCCGTCTGGCTCGGCGCTGTGACCTCTGGCCAGCCGTTGCGGCGTGTGCTGGGCGTGCTGTTGTACGGTGCCGGGATATGCCTGATCGGCGTGCGCACCAGGCCGGCGGAACAGGCGCGGATGCGGCACCCAGTGCGGGACGTCCAGGCCGGCGGCCCGGCTGGGCGGCGCTTCGGTGACGGTGCCAATGGGCTGCGGCCGGTTATCTTGCTGACGGCCATCGCGGCCGTGGGCGCGCTGAACGCGCGGGAGGCCCGGCGGCAGCGCCGCGCCATAGCCGCCGCGACGGCCGGGATGGACCCGGCCTGGGTCAGGGACAGGGACCCGGACTCGGCCAGGCGGCTGGCCCGGACCTGCCTGCCCGCGGCGATGGCCGCCGTCGTCATCTCCGAACTGGTCCCCGCCGCCGGGTCCGGCCGCCGGGCGTCCCGGGCCGCGCTGGCGGCCGGGCTGGGGATGACGGTGGCGGGCGCCGCCCTGCGGCAGCGGGCCATCGGCACGCTGGGCCGGTTCTTCACCGGTTCGGTGACGATCCAGCCCGGCCACTCGCTCATCCAGGCCGGCCCCTACCGCCGGGTGCGGCATCCCGGCTATGCCGGGATCTGGCTGGAAGTCGCCGGCATCGGACTGGCCAGCGGCAACGCCATCGGGCTCGCGGTCTGCCTGCTGCTGCCCCCGGCCGGGATCGTGCCCCGGATCCACGCCGAGGAGGCCGTGCTCGCCGCGGCCTTCCCGGGCGGCTACCCCGGGTACGCGGCCAGCACCCGCCGCCTGGTGCCGTTCGCCTGGTGATCCGCGCCGCCTCCGCCACCACAGGGAAGGCGGCGGGGGGCGCCGCTACCCGGGAGTAGCGGGAGGAGCCGGCGGCGCGCCGCCGTCGGCCAGGACAGCATGGGGCGCGGGTACCGGGCTGCCATCAGCCAGGCCGACGTGGACAGCAGCGCTTCCGGAATCACCGGGTTCGGCCGGCGGCATCGGCTGGCCGTCGGTGGCGCCAAGCACCCCGGCCACCACCAGCCCCATGCAGCACAACCCGGCGCCCAGCGCCCGCCGCAGCCACCTGCGGCCCTTTGATCTCATCATCACCGGTCTTCTCCCGCTCCGAAAGGACCCCCCAAATCCGTACACGGGCTGAGCCTGCTCCCGGCTGCGGCTGCTGTCATGTCCCCTGTTCGGGGGACATGCGCCCCCCACGTCATGAGGCCATAGCCCCAGTATCCGAGATCCGCTGCGCAGGGTGTGGAACGTCTTCACGGAGACGCCGGAGCCTGGCCCACTCGAGAGCGCGACCTTACACGCCGCCTACCCGCTTGTCCTGGTCTGCCCACTCGCGCTGGCGCAGCACGAACTTCTGGGTCTTGCCGGTCGAGGTCTTCGGCAGCGGCCCGAACTCCACCGCATCGGGGCACTTGTAGTGCGCGAGGCGCTGACGGCAGAACGCGATGATCTCCTCCGTGCTCGCCGAAGCGCCCTCGTTGAGCGTGACGAACGCCTTGGGCCGTTCCCCCCAGTGCGGGTGCGGGACGCCGACGACCGCGCATTCCAGCACCGCGGGGTGGGCGGTTATCGCCTGCTCGACCTCGATGCTCGAGATGTTCTCTCCGCCGGAGATGATGATGTCCTTGCCACGGTCGCGCAGCTCGATGTTGCCGTCAGGGTGCCACACCGCCAGGTCGCCGGAGTGGAACCAGCCGCCTGCGAACGCCCTGCCGGTGGCGGCCTCGTCGTCGAAGTAGCCGCTCATGACGTTGTTCCCGCGCATGACCACCTCGCCCATCGTCGCCGCATCCTGCGGGACATCGTTCATCTGCTCGTCGACGACCCGGACGAGGTCGGAAGAGATGTAGGCCTGTCCCTGCCGCGCCAGGTACCTCGCGCGCCGCTCCACTGGGAGCTCACGCCACCCCTCCTGCTCGGGGCACATGGTGATCGGGCCATACGTCTCCGTCAGCCCGTACACGTGCACGGTGCGGAAGTTCAGCTCGCTCATCCGGGCCAGCAGCGTCGGTGAGGGCGGCGCGGCGGCCACCATGGCGGTCACCGGCCGCTCCAGGCGGTGCGCCCGGGGATGGTTGATAACCATCAGATGGACGGTCGGCGCCCCGTTGTAGTGGGTCACGCCCTCACCGTCGATCAGCTCCCAGATGAGCCCGGGATCAACCGCGCGCATGGTCACGTGGCGCGCCGCGACCGCGGTGACCGCCCACGGGAAGCACCAGCCGTTGCAGTGGAACATCGGCAGCGTCCACAGGTACACCGAATCGGTGCCCATGCCGGCCACGATGACCTCGCTGAGCGCGTTCAGGTAGGCGCCGCGGTAGGTGTACTGCACCCCCTTGGGGCGGCCGGTGGTCCCGGAGGTGTAGTTGATCGAGATGGTCTCCTCCTCGTGCTCCAGCCAGCTCGCCGGCCGTTCCGGAGAGGCGCCAGCCAGGAATTCCTCGTACGGGTCCCCGGGAACGCCGGTGTCGGCGCAGCGGATCACGGTCATGCCGCCCAGGTCGAGCGGCTCGGCCAGCGCCTCGAGCGCGGCGTCGAGAAGCAGGTAGCGCGCGCCGCTGTGCTGGAGGATGTACCGCACCTCGGCACTGGCCAGGCGGTTGTTGACCGCGACAAGGATCCCGCCCGCCGCCGGCACGCCGAAATGGGCATCCAGCATCGCCGGGGAGTTGAACAGCAGCGTCGCGACGCGGTCTCCCTTGCGGAGACCCGCCGCCCTGAGCGCGCTGGCCAGCCGCCACGACCGCTCCGCCAGCTCCCGGTAGCCGTACCGCCGCGTGCCGTGCACGATCGCGGTCTTCTCCGGGTACATGTACGCCGCCCGGTGCAGGAAATCGACCGGGTTCAGTTCCGTGCGGAACACCTTGCCCGGCGCGGCCCCGCGCCCGGGCGCACCGGGGGCCGCAGAGAGCACGCCGCTCATCATCTGTCTCCTTCGTTGCTGTAGGTCACGGCTCCGGTTGGCTGCATCAGCACCCCCGGGTTCATGATCCCGGCGGGGTCGAGCTGAGCCTTCGCGCCGTGGCCCCTGGGTCTCGGGCCCGAACCCACATCAGTTCAGCACTGCCATGGCCCGCGCTTCGGCGCGACCATGCCAGAAGCATCTCTCTGAATACGGTCGACGCGCCAGGGCTGACCAGGGGTTTTTCGGAGCGATCAAGCACCTACCGCTCTGAGGGCTACCAGACTTCCGCCGGCGCGGACTCCGGCACGATGGTCAAGGGCTTGCAAGCTGGCGCGGCCGGCCGAGCCGGAAATAGCGTTGCCGGGGTGGCGGGGCGGTGGTTATCGTCCGCTGGTGAGCCATGTCGAGGTCGCGCACGTCAGCCACGTCCTGCCGGACGGGCGGGTGCTGCTCGACGACGTGAGCTTCCGGATCGGCGAGGGGGTCACGGCCGCCCTGGTGGGGCCGAACGGCGCGGGCAAGACCACGCTGCTGCGGATGATCGCCGGAGACGTCCAGCCGCAGTCGGGCAGCGTCGCCGCCAGCGGCGGGCTCGGCGTGATGCGCCAGTTCATCGGCGGCAACCGGGGGCGCGGCGACGGGCTCCGACCGGACGGGGAGAACGGCGGCGGCGCGGACGGGTACGGCGGCGGGATCACGATGGTGCGGGACCTGCTGCTGTCGGTCTCGCCGCCCAGGGTGCGGGAGGCCGCGGCCCGGCTGGACGCGGCCGAGCTGGTGATGATGGAGCGCGACGACGAGCCGGCCCAGCTGCGCTACGCCTCGGCGCTGGCCGAATGGGGCGAGGCCGGCGGCTACGCCGCCGAGGTGCACTGGGACGCGTGCTGCGTCGCCGCGCTCGGCATCCCGTACGACGAGTGCCGCTGGCGGGACGTCAGCACGCTGTCCGGCGGGGAGCAGAAACGGCTGGTGCTCGAGTCCCTGCTGCGCGGGCCCGACGGCGTGCTGCTGCTCGACGAGCCCGACAACTACCTCGACGTGCCCGGGAAGCGCTGGCTCGAGCGGCAGCTCGCGGCCACGCCGAAGACCGTGCTGCTGATCAGCCACGACCGTGAGCTGCTCGCCGCCTGCGCCGAGCGCATCGTCACCGTCGAGGACCGTCACGCCTGGGTGCACGGCGGCGGGTTCGCCAGCTACGCGGAAGCGCGCTCCAGGCGCATCGAGCGGCTCGAGGAGCTGCGCCGCCGGTGGGACGAGGAGCACGAGAAGCTCAAAGAGCTCGTCCGCACCTACCGGCAGAAGGCCGCGTACAACTCCGACATGGCGTCCCGGCTGCAGGCGGCGGTGACACGCCTGCGCAGGTTCGAGGAGGCCGGGCCGCCGGAGATCCCGCCGCGCGAGCAGAACGTGCGGATGCGGCTGCGCGGCGGGCGCACCGGCAAGCGCGCCGTGATCTGCGAGAACCTCGAGCTGACGGGGACCACGCGATCGTTCGGTACCGAGGTCTGGTTCGGCGACCGGGTCGCGGTGCTGGGCGCGAACGGCTCGGGCAAGTCGAGCTTCCTGCGGCTGCTCGCGGGGGAGCGTGTGCCGCACGACGGGGTGGCCCGGCTGGGCGCGCGGGTCGTGCCCGGGTTCTTCGCGCAGACCCACGCGCGGCCCGACCTCGCGGGCCGCACCCCGGCGGAGATCCTGATGACCGAGCACGCGCTGCTCATCAGCGAGGCGATGGCGGCGCTGGCGAGATACGAGCTGCAGGCGTGCGCCCGCCAGCCGTTCGGCACCCTGTCCGGCGGTCAGCAGGCGAGGCTGCAGATCCTGCTGCTCGAGCTCGCCGGGTCCACCCTGCTGCTGCTCGACGAGCCGACCGACAACCTGGACCTGCCGAGCGCCGAGGCGCTGCAGCAGGGTCTGGAGTCCTACCAGGGCACGGTGCTCGCCGTCACCCACGACCGCTGGTTCGCCCGGTCGTTCGAGCGCTTCCTGGTCTTCGCCCCGGACGGCGAGGTACGCGAGGCCGCCGAGCCGGTCTGGGGGTGAGCAGACCGGCCACGTTGCACGGGCGAGCGTGACTCTTTTTCTGGCAACATGAGACCCATGCGTTCATGGGTGTTCATCGGGGTGCCGAGCAGCGCGGGGGCGCACCACGCCGGGCAGGAGCTCGCGCCGGCGGCGCTGCGCGCCGCCGGGCTACTGGAGCGGCTGCGCGCGGCGGGTGTTCCGGTCTCCGACGGGGGAGACCTGCCGGTCACACCCTTCGAGCTCGACCCGGCGCCGGACGCCGTGGCCGGGGCGGCGGCCGGCTCCGCGGCGGCGGCCGTACGGTTCCGGAACCTCGCGGCGGTGGCCCGGGTCGCCGGTCTCGTGCGTGACCGGGTGGCGTCGGCGATCGCCGAGGGGGAAACGCCGCTGGTCGTGGGCGGCGACTGCACGATCACGCTCGGGGTGGTCGCGGGTTTCGGCCGGGACGTGCGCCTGGTCTACGTGGACGGCGACACGGACCTGGGCCCCGCGGGCAACGCGGATACGCCGGGCTCGGGCATCCTCGACTCGATGGGCGTCGCGCACCTGCTCGGCGAGGGGGCGCCGGAGCTGACCGGTCTCCGCGGGGCGGTGCCGCTGGTGTCACCGGAGCGGCTGGCCCTGCTGGGCGGTGATCCGCGGGAGACCTCGGGCACCGGGCGCGCGTTCCTGGCCGCGCGCGGCGTGCACCTTGACGAGGGGCCTTCTCTCGCCGCGTCGCCCGAGGGCGCGGTGCGGCGCGCGCTGGCCGCCGTCGGTTCGGCGGGCCCGCTCGTCGTGCATTTCGACGCGGACGTGATCGATTCCGGCGACCTGCCGCTGGCGAACTTCCCGCACTACGGCTCCGGTGTCCGGCCGGAGCAGGCCTTCGCCTGCCTCCGCGAGCTGTGCCTGGCCGGCTCGCCATCCGGCATCGTGCTGACCGAGGTCAACCCCACGCACGACCCGTCCGGCGTCCTGCTCGGCCGTTACATCGACGGCGTCGCCGCGGCGCTGGCCGCCGCCCGCTGAGCAGATCCGGGACACCTTCAGCCCCGTCGACCCCAGGTTCACGTACCGCACCCAGACTCCTTCCTGTTTCTGGCGGCCGGCTGCTCACCGGCCGGTTTCCGGCGGGCCGGTGCACGGCGATCCCGGCCACCACGAGGGCGATCCCGGCCAGGTCGCCCGCCGTCGGGATCTGCCGCAGCACCACCGCGCCCATCAGCGTCGCGAACATCGGCAGCAGCGCGAGCATGAGCGCGAACGTGGCGCGCGGCAGCCGCGCCATCGCCAGCTGGTCGGTGACGTAGGGAATCACCGACGAGCAGATCCCCACGCCGGCCCCGGCGAGCAGCAGCAGCGGCCGGCCAAACGCGGGCAGCGCGCCGCCCAGCCCGAACGGGGTCGCCACGACGGCGGCGACAAGCATGGCGCCGCCGAGCCGGTCGATCCCGCCGGACGCGGCCGCGGTGCCCGCCGGCCCCGTCCCGTCCGGCGGGCTGGCGTTGGCGATCCGGTGGCCGAGGATCACATACATCATGAAAAGCAGGCAGTTACCAAACGAAAGCGCGAACCCCAGCGGCTGACCGGTAATCCTGATCTGGGTGATAAGCGCGACCCCGGCGGTGGTGAGCGCGACGGCGGCCACGTTGCGCCTGGTCCGCGCGCCCGCGACGGCCAGGATCACGGTGCCGAGGAATTCGATCGCGCCGACCGTGGACAGCGGCAGCCGGGCGACGGCGAGGTAGAACAGGGTGTTCATGGCGGCCAGGACGGCGCCGAGCGCGCCAAGCGTCAGCCGGGCGCCGTGATCAAGCCGGGCGATCAGGCGCCACGGGCGCCGCCACACGGCGAAGACCACCGCCGCGGCGGCGATCCGCAGCCACGCGACGCCGAGCACGTCGAGACGGGCGAACAGGTGGCGGCCTGCGGCTCATTCCGGGCATCGCGCGCGACGTTCCGGAAGTCACGGAGTGCTACCGCATAACGGGGGAGGACTGCTACTTCATGAAGGTCCACCTGCGCTCGATCGAGGACCTCGAGCCCATCCTGGACCTGTTCACCCCGCACGGCCGCACCACGACCTCGATCGTGAACTCAGCCCCGGTGCCCCCGCGCCCGCTGCCCGTGGGGTGAATATGCGACGAGTCGGCTATAGCCGACCTGAAGTGACATTTGTGACGGAGCACTGTAGCTGGCCAGGAACCGTTCGAGCTGCGCCGAGGCGATGGCCCTGGTGCCAGGCTGGGCCGCCGCCGCGTCATCCACGGCCTAAAACTAACGTCCGGCGCTCAGCGCAGCCGTGCGCGGGCCATGGTGTAGCCCCGCCAGCGGGTGAAGCCGAGCCGGGCGTACCAGTCCTCCAGATACGTATACGCGCAGTAGCAGACCTCCGCACCGCGTGCCGACAGCAGCTCGCAGGCGCGGGCGACCATCGCCAGGCCTATCCCGCGCAGACGTGCCGCCGGGTCCACACCCACACACCCGAACGCCCCCACGGCGCCCCGGACCAGTGCCTGCCACAGGAAGTCATGTTCGGCTGGGCCCTCGACCGTGCACGTCCCGACGATCCGCCCGTCAGCGCGGGCGACCAGGACGGTGCCGGGGAGCATCAGCTGATGTTCGTAGAACGCCTTCCAGCCCGGGAAATGGCGCTCCTGCAGGGCAATCACCTCCGCTGCGTCGCCCTTGCCGGCAAGCTCGAAGCGCACACCGCCGCCCGTGCGGCCGAGAACCCACTCGGGCGGCCTGAACCGGGTAATGTCCGCGACCAGGTCGGCCGTCTCGCCGGTCGGCTCGAAACCGTGAGCGCGCAGGAACGCCCAGCCGTCCGGTGCATCCTCGGGCACTCCCGGCCAGAAATACGGGCCAGCACCGCTGCCCGCGGACCAGAGCTTCACGCCGCCGCCCAGGTTGCGCCGGGCCTGCGCGAGCAGCTCTGAGCCCAGGCCCGCCCGCCGGCATGCCGGGTCGACCAAAATGGCGGTCAGCTGCGCCCGTGTCTGCGCCTGCGCAACCGAGATATAACCGGCCAGCGCACCGTCCGCGACCATGACGAGCTGCTCGGCGCCGATGGCCTTGGAGCGAAACGCCTTGGCGCTCACCGGCCATCGCGGCAGGGCCCGAGCCCACAACGCGAGCGCCGCTGGCTCGTCTTCGGCACGGTATGGGCGCAGCTCCCGCTCAGCGAGCCTGCGATGCTGCTCACGGGCCATGCCGCCAACTGTAGGCGCGCCTCCTGCGACGACCTCGCTGTGGCGATGAAGATCAACCGCGACGATCTCGCCGGACAACTGGTCCGGTGACTGAACTCGTTGTGGTGCGCAGGCAGCCGGATACCTTTTGCCGCAGCTTGCACGCATCGGCAAACAGTCCCTCCGAACAACCCGATTAACACCAGACGCAAATACAACCCGGAAGGAAATTGCGTCATGCCCTAATTTGACGTCGACGGCGAGCGCTGGCCAGATAGCGTGCTCCATTAGCCAACTATCGGGCTCCGTCACAACATTCACGGCACGTGGGAGCCCGGGCGCCCGGTCGGCGCGGCGCGGACGCAAAGTGAACTGGGTGGGCCCGGCGGCTAGGCCTCGCCGCGGGCCATCGCGATGAGGCGGCCGAGGACCTTTCCGCCGCTGACGCGCAGGCCGTCGTGCTCGTACTCGCTGGTGACCCACGGGCGCAGGCCGGGGATGGCGCGAGCGGTCCGCATGGAGAACCCCCGGTCCACGTACATGTCGCCGTAGTAGACGGCGGCGGCCGCCGGGACCTCGGTGGCCGCCAGCCGGGCCGGGTCGTACAGGACGGGCCAGTCGTCGCGGTCGGCGAGTATCTCGGCGGCGCCCCGCAGCGGGCGCAGCACCGGGTCGGCGTCGACCATCCACGGGTAGATCATCTCACCGGTGAACAGCGGGGGAGAGGTCCCCTCGACGGCGGCGGCGGGGGCGAACGCGGGGAACTCGGCACGGATCCGCTGCGCGGCCCATTTGGTGGCGGTGCCCTGCGCGTAGCACGCCTCGTGCAGCAGCGCGTACAGGGGCGCACCCGCGAAGCTGAGCTCAGACTGGACCCGGTACAGGAAGGCGTCGGACAGCGAGTCCCCGTCGAACGGGTCCTCGAGCAGGTAGTGCAGGATATGGCTGCCGGTGCTCTCGCCCAGCATGCGCCCGAGGGACTGGAAGGCCCCGACCGTGAACGGCGCGCCGTCGGGCAGCCGCACGTCGGTGTCCGCCAGGTGCCTGGCCACCCGCCTGGCGCGGTCCGCGTCGTCCGGGTAGCGCTCGTAGTGCTCGGCGTTCTTCGCCGCGACCCGCGGGTACGTGGCGCGGTAGACGTCTTCGGCGGTCGCGTCCAGGCTGGGCAGGCCGCCGGTGATGAACGCCTCGCGCACGCCGTGCGGGGCGAAGGACAGGTAGCTGACCGCGCAGAAGCCGCCGTAGCTCTGCCCGAGCACGCTCCACGGTGCGCCGCCGGCCAGCTCGCGCCGGATCAGCTCGGCGTCCAGGACGATGCTGTCCGCGCGGAAGTGCGTCAGGTAGTCCGCCTGGTCCCGTGGCGTGCGCCCCTCGAGGCTCCTCGCGGTCACGGGCGTTGACCTGCCGGTGCCCCGCTGGTCGAGCAGCAGCACCCGGTAATCGTCGAGCGCCCTGTGCAGCCACGTTTCCCTGCCCACCGGGCGCTGCGCGCCGAAGCCGGGGCCGCCCTGCAGGAACAGCAGCCACGGCAGGTCCTCGCCGGCTTTGCCCGCGGCGACGACCTCCCGGGCGTACACCTCGATCTGCTCGCCCCCGGGCCTGGCATGGTCGAGCGGTACCAGGAACATGTGGTCGGTGAGAACGGTGCCGGGCTGGGAGTAGGTGCTCACGACCGAACCGTACCGCCCTAGCCCCGCCACCGGCTGACGGCGATGCGGTCGACCCCGGCTGTCGCGTCGATGTCGAACCGGGAGGTGGCGGTCGCCCAGCCCGGTGGCGTGATCACGGTGCCGCCCGCGACCCCGGTGCGGATCAGGGAGTCCATCGTCACCTGCGCCAGGCCGCCGCCGGCGGTGATCCTGGCGGGCACGCCGCGCGGCAGCGCGAGCCGGAACTGGCTCGCCCCGCCCGCCAGCGTGATGACGACAGTGCCGGAGGGCGCCGGCATCGTGACGTCCAGGATCGCCGAGCCCGCGCCGAACGTGATCCCGCCGACCCGGGCGCCGCGCAGGTCGGCGACGGTCGTCTGGGTGCCGGCGGCGAAGTCGAGCTGCCAGGCGACATCGGAGTTGAGCTGAACGGTGACGGGATCGTCCGCGCCGCGCCGCGCGCCGCCTGCCGGCACGAGCGACAGCCGGACCGGCGCGGATCCGGAGGCGGCGGAGAGCACCGGCCGTACCGCGGCGTCATGGGGGACAAAGGCGCGCAGCAGGGTGCCGCCGAGGCGCGCTACGCCGATCCGGAGCACGGGTGTCCCGCTGACGACCTCGAGCGTGGCGTGGGTGCGGCCGCCGGCGGCCAGCGACGCCGACGGCGTTTTCCGGGCCGGCGGGCCGGAAAACACCAGGATCGCGCCGAACGCCACCACCGCCAGCACCACCGCCGCGGCGACGACGGAAATCCGCCACCGCCAAAGCCAGCTGAGCATGCCCTTTACGGTGCCCACCATACGGCCCTTCATGCTGAGTTCCTGCAACCATACGGTACGTGGAAGGCACGGGGCTCCCGGCGGGAAGCCCGCGCACGGGAATCGCAGAGCCCGGTGGCGGCGCCCGTTCCGTTTGGAAAAAATAAATCAGTCCCCGGCCTGCTCGGGCTCTACGGCCAGGTCAGCTTTGCGCGCGGAACGGCTCGGCGAGCTGCTCCGCGAGCAGCAGCAGGGCCGGGGCCGCCGCGCCGTCCTGCTCGACCGGGACCGGGCGGCCGTTCAGGCCGGTACGGCCCACGGCATCGCCGCGGGCGGGGAACCTCGCGCGGCCGGCGAGGACGTCCCAGATCGTCAGCACGACGCCGAGGTTGACGTTCTGGATGTCCGGCGCGTGGTGAAGCCGGTGGTACGCGGGGCTGACGAGCACCCGGCCGGCCGGGCCGAAGGTCCAGCGGAGGTTGGCGTGCTGGAGGGTGCCGATGCACACGTAGACGGTGATGAGCACCGGGGCCATCGGGCGCGCCGGCATCAGCGCCACGACCGGGATGGTCGCCAGCAGAAACCCCGTGGTGTGCATGAGGGGGTGCGCGCGGAAGGACGTGAGGACGCTCAGCTCCTCCTGGCTGTGATGCAGGGCGTGAAAGCGCCACAGGGCGCCGAGCCGGTGGTCGGCGTAGTGGGCCAGCCAGTTGGCTCCGTCCATCGCCACAATCGTGAGGGGGAGTAGCAGCCAGCCGGGCCAGTGCTCGGCCGGCCGCAGCTCGATCCAGCGCGCGTGCCCGCCGATCAGCGCCGCGGCGCCGAAGCTGAGCAACGTCATCAGCGGGATCACGACGATGGCGTGCAAGGCCAGGAAGCACGCGTCCTGAACGTGGCCGCGCGCGAGGACCGGGCGGCGCTCCGCCGGCCATATCCGCTCGCAAATGCCTGTCGCGACGACCAGCGCCACGAGCAGGGGAGCGGCGAGCTCAGCCCGGCCCGCCGACAGCACGGCCTCGAGGCGGCCCTGCCCGAGCAGCCCGGCGACGGCGACCCAGAGGACTCCGGCCGTCAGCGCGGCCAGGCCAAACGAGGGGAGGGACAGGCGCCGCCACCACGCGAGCGGAACGTACGGTATCTGCGAAGCGGACACTGGAACTCCTCAGACGCTCCTTCGGTTGAAGACTACGGCGGGGGGATAATGGCGTGCACCACTCCGTCGTGACGCGCGACCTGCCCCGTTCGAGCACGTCAACGCGCAGACCGCACCTTCGCCGACCCGGGAGCGCACCTGGCCCGGGCGCTCGATGACCTGCTCGACGCGGCGCAGGCGGTGACCCGCACCCTGCACGGGGTGGGCGTCAATCCCGAGGACCTGCCGGCCGGGGGCGCGCTGTCGGCGGGGCCGGGCCGGGCCGGGCGGATGGCCTACAGCCACCGGATGATGCCGCGGCGCTTCGGCCGGTACGGCGGCTGAGGCCGGGGGCTGGCGAGATTTCTTGCCCCTCCTGGCCTCCTCGAGCGTGCTCAGGATCCGCTGGAAGGGGCGTCTGTCTTCGGCATCATCTGCTTCGGCGCCCATTTCGCCGGCGGCGGGTTCTTCGTCTGCATCATCTGCGGGATGCCGAGGCCCTGTTTCTTGTTGGACGCGTAGGTCTCCCTGTTCGGGCACGTGGTCTGGTCACTGAACGATGCGGCGTCGGGGAACTTGCCGGGCCGGTAGTGCATCGTGGCCGGCGGGGTGAGCGTGCCGTCCTCGCCGTAATGCTGCTCCAGGATCGATCCCGCGGTGTTGGTGATGACCGCGTCGGCGAGGTTGGCGCCGTAGAGCTTTGTGCCGTCCAGGGCGGCCTGTTGCATACACGCGGCAGTGAGGGAGGCAGACACCGCGCCACGCTGGCTGGGCGAAAGGTCGGCATTCGCCAGCGTGACCTGGACCATGAAGGCGCCGTCGAACTTGGCGCCCCGCAGATCCGCGCCGGTGAAATCCGCGCCGGGCAGGTACGCGTCGGCGAAATTGGTTTCCTCGATGTCCGCGGTACCGGTCAGCTTGTTCCCGCTTACCAGCGTTGCCGAGGAAAAATCCACACCATAAAGATTCGCCCCGGTAAAGACGCAGTTGCTGATGAATGCGAAGGAGAGCACCGCGGCCTGGTCGGAAGCCACGCCGCCCAGCGCGGCTCCGGTGAAGTCCGCCTGGTCGAGGACCGCGCTGGTGAAGACCGCGCCCGTCAGCGTGGCCGAGGCGAAGCTGGCCCTGTTCCGCAGCTTGGCGTTGGTGAAGTGCCCGCGCTCGAGAACGGCGTGGGCGAAGTTTGCCCCGTCCAGGAGGTACCCCTCGAAGTACGCCTCAGACCACCGCAGGCCGACGGCGACCAGCCCGGTCAGGTTGGCCGGCAGCCCGGTGATGGTGGCCGAGGTGAGGTCGAGGTTGGACCAGTCGAGCGCGATCACCGCGTAGGGCAGCGTGCAGCCGGTGAAGATGGTCGGGTTCGTGAGGTCGGCCGAGCGCTTCAGCGGGGAGGAGAAGGTCACCTTGGTCAGGTCCATCCCGGTGAAGTTGGTTCCGGCGAGGGTTGCGTCGCTCAGGTTCGCCCCGTCCAGTTTCGCGCCTTGCAGTTGCGTCCGGGTCAGGTTCGCGCCCTCCAGGTGTGTCCCGGTCAGGTTCGCGCCCTCCAGGTGTGTCCCGGTCAGGTTCGTGCCCGCGAGCGTGGCCGCCTTGGTGAGGTCGGCTCCCGCGAGGCTGGCGCCCGAGAGGTTCGCGTTGCGCAGGTTGCACCGGTCCAGCGTCGCGGGTCCTCCTTTGGGCTGGATGACCCAGATCGTGCCGGTGCCCGGCCGGTAGCAGACCAGGTGGTCGAGGTGACCGGTCGCCGCGTAGTCGTACGCGATCACCTGGTCGGCAGAGGCGGCCAGGTCGTAGCCGCCGACGCCGAAGCGCTCCCAGTACACGGGGGCGAACGCACTCGGGTCGTCGCTGTCGCTGACCTTCTTCAGTATCATGATCAGCCCGGCAACCGGCCGGTAACAGACCAGGTAATCGAGGTGGCCGGTGCCATCGTGATCGTAGGAGATGATCCGGTCGAGGGGATCCAGGAGGCTGAAATGGCCCAGGTTCGGATCGCCGATGCCCCTGCCGGGGTCGCCCTGCATGTAGACGCTGACGAACGTGTCGCTTTGCCTGCGGGCGATGGTCATCGCGCCGCTGCCGGGCCGGTAGCAGAGCAGGTAGTTGGGCCGTCCCGAGCTCTCGTAGTCGTACGCGATGAGCCGGTCGGCTTTACCGCCCAGGTCGTAGCGGCCAATGCCGCTCGTCGACTTGTAGACGGTCGAGAATGACACCTTGTTGTTCGCGTCGACGTTCTTCTCGACGATCCAGACCTTGCCGGTGCCCGGCCGGTAGCAGACCAGGTGATCGAGGTGACCGGTCCCGAGGAAGTCGTAGGCGATGATCCGGTCGGCGGGATCCGACAAGTCGCATTCGCCGATCCCGTTCGGCGAGTCGTAAACCTTGCCGAACGTGACGTTGTTGCTCGCGTCGGTCTTTTTCTCGATGATCGAGATCATGCCTTTGCCGGGCCGGTAGCAGACCAGATGGTCAATGCTGCCTGCGCCGCGGTAGTCGTAGGCGATGACCTGGTCCGCGGGGTCAGCGAGGGTGTAGCCGCCGATGCCGGCGCCCATGCCGCCGCCGCCCGGGTCGCCGCTCAGCAGCACGTGGCCGAACCCCGCGCCCACGGGGTAGACGACCGCGGCCGCGCCCCTGCCCGGCCGGTAGCAGACCAGGTAATTCGGCATGCCGTGGCCGTCGCCGTCGTAGGCGATAACCCGGTCGGCTGGCGAACGCATGTCGTAGCCGCCGATGCCGCCGCCCCAGTAGGCGGGGGTGAAGAACGGGGTGAACTGCGGGCCGCCGGCGCCGCCGAGGATGGCGCCTGTCAGGTCGGTGGGCGCGGTCGGCGTGCCGGACAGGTCACAGCCGGTCAGGTTGGCCCCGGCCAGCACCGCACCCGGCATCTTCGCGCCCGACCAGGAATTTCCCGCGGGCACGACGGCTCGGGTGAGTATCGCGCTGGCCAGCACCGGCGGGGGAGTCCCGGGTGTGAAGGAGCTGAAATCGCAGCCGGTGAAGTCGGTGCCCGTGCAGTCCGCGTTCGAGATGCTCAGGCCAGCAAGGTGCTGCCCGGCGAAGGAGGCTTTTGCCAGGTCCGCGCCGTCCATGACGCAGCCCTTGAGCGAGGCGGCGCTCCTGAAGTCACACAGGGACAGGTCGCCGCGCAGCGTGCGGCTGGCCAGGTTCATCCCGGCGAGGCTCAGCCCGGAAGCGCTGTTGCTGGCGTCCAGCAGGTCTGCGACCAGGTCACGGCCCGGGTTCAGGCAGGCCGCCGTGAAGCGCGCGGCGAGGTTGATGTCGCCGGTCGTTGCCCGCAGCGCGTTGCAGTTGCCGGCTTTGGGATTGCCGCCGCCATCAACGGTCACGTACCTGCCCCAGGTCGTGCTGAGCAGGGCGAAATACCCGTCACCGGTGGGTACCGCCTTGAGATACTCGTCCCTGTCCGGATCAGTGATCCATCTCCCGCCGGGCGCCTGGAACTGCACCTGGTAGCCGTAGTCGTCTCGTACCGACGCGTAGCAGCTTCTGCCGCCGGTGCTGGGGTTGGCGTTGCAGCGCAGCCCGACGACCTGGTTGCCCAGGCCGACCAGCGTGACGATGTTGTTGTTGCCTGGTGGCTGGCCGCCGGTGCCGGGGTTGACGCCGTATACCGTGTAATCCTGGTTGTACCAGATGTTGACGACCCGGTTGTGGTTGATGCCCCGGTCGAAGTAGCTCAGGACCCAGCGGTCGATGTCCGTCATGATGTCAGTCACTTTCCCCCGCTCGTCAGGCGCCCGCGTTCGGCGTTGACGGGATCCACTGGGCGACGGAGGGTTCGGTGCGCCCGGATCCCTGCAGGATCTCGTAGTTCAGCGTGAACATGTTCCGCCACAAGTCGACGTGCAGCCGTGCGGCGGCGATACCGGTGACCTGCGCCAGGAAGATGCCGGCGGGGTCGTGGATATCGAGCCGGTAGTCGCTCGCGTTCACGTGCATGGACGAGGGGTTGACGAGGTACTTCAGGACGTACAGGTACCCCGTCGGCTCGACGCTCAGGTCAACGAGCTCGACATCCGGCCCCTCGGGACGCAGGCCCGCGACCGAGGTGGCACCGCCGCCGAAGCAGTTCACCGGATTCCCCTTGACGTCGAAGGCGCACAGACAGCCATGCGGGTAGTCATCGCTGGTCTGCAGCACCACGATCCGGTCCAGCGAACAGGAGACGGCGACCGGGTTGCTCAGCAGCCCGGCCCGGCTGCCCTTCCCGGAGAGGATCGCGGCGGCCGGCGCGCTGGCGTCGGCGGTCAGCGCCGTCAGCCGCAGGATCTGCAGCTTGCATGTCGACGTGCTCAGCGCCACGGCGTAGCCGGCCGGGTGCACCGCGAGATCCTCCTGCGGGTAGGTGAACCTGCCGAACGACCGGCCCGCCGAGGGAGTCATGGGCTGGCCGGGCTGCAGCGAGATGGCGCGCAGCAGCATCGACGTCGCCTTGTGGGGATCGAGGTCGTCGGGCTCGAGCAGGAAGCCTTCGGCAACCGGATTGGCCATCGTGGGCGGCGCGAAGGCCAGGCAGGGCATCGTGCCGGTGCCGTAACCGGGGGATCTCCAGCCGCTCTGCGGCACATCCTTGTCACTGATGGCCTGGTAGGTGAACATCTGCCCCGTGTAGACGTCCTGGTTATCCGGGCCCGGCGGGCCCAGCGGCACACCCAGGCCGGAGGCCTCCCATGAGTAGCCGAGCTCCGACTCCGCTTCGTTCAGGGTCAGCTGGGCGAGGTACCTGAGGTTGTTCCCGACATCCCCGCCGTCCAGGTCGGAGACGGTCGCCGTGGGCGCGGAGACCGCCGGCGGCGCGAGCCAGGCGCGGCTGCCGCCCTGCGACACGAGCTTCTCCTTCAGCGTGTAGGTCGTCGTGGCGGTCAGCGGAACCTGGTTCTCTTTGATCTCGAAGGCGGCCATCACCAGCGTGCTGTCCTTGGTCGGCAGCGCCGGCGTGGACGGCGACACCCCATGCCCGGCCAGCCATCCGGTTTTGGAGTAGAAGGACGCGAGCACGGTGATGTTCCCGCCCGCCGGCAGGTCGGCGAAGGTGTGCGTCACCTCGCTCTGCGTCGTACCCGGCAGCAGGTCGGCGTAGGTATAGACCGGCCCGTCGTCGTACGTGATGGAGATCGTGTAACGGGTTGCGGTGGCGGGCAGCTGGTGCTGGTGGGCCGGGTCGCCCGTGACGGTGACCTCGACGTCCATCGTGCGCTGGATGTCCAGGGACATGGTCGCGGGGCTGCGCGCCACCTCGACGCTGGTCTCCACGATGCTGGCGACGTCCGCGGCCGCGCCGATCGCGGTGGCGACCCAGCCGAGGAAGGGCTCCGCGTCCTGGGCCGCGGCCTCCCCGAGCTTTTCCGCGATGTATGCCTGCAGTTCTTCGCAGCCCTTGCTGGTGATGACGCCAACCGCCAGCGAGGCCCCGCAGTTCGCCAGCGCGTACAGCACGTCCGAAAGGTGGGCGTCGCCGGTGCCCACCGCGCTGGCGACTGGGCCTCCGGTGGCGGCCTCCAGCACCGCCAGCGCCTTTCCCGCGACGCTTTTCTCCAGTTCGGACCATCCGCTGCTGTCATCGACCGCCTTGCCCGCGGCCATGAACATCATCGGAACCGCGAAGTTGAACAGCGCGGTCAGGACGATACCGTCGCCGTCATACGGCCAGGAGAATGGCTCCTGCCCGAGCCCGCCGAGGCTCACCACCGCCCTGCTGGCGCGGTCGTCGAAGGTGAACGGGAAGTCCGACCAGTCCGGATCGAGCGGCACCGCCATGATCGTGTCCACCGGCGACTGGCTGCCCAGTATCTGCGTGGTGCCCACCTTCTCCCCGTTGGGGCCGGCGCGGTACTGGTCCACGGAGACCTTCAGCCAGCGCACGTAATAGTTCTTCAGGCTGATGATCGCGGTCTTGGCGGCGGCGTCGTACGTGAACTTGTGCTCGACCCCGCTTTGCGGGGTGAGCTCCTTGACCGTGTAGACCGCTGCCGCCTCGTTCGCAGCCGTCTCGTTCGCAGCCGTCGTCGCTGCCGGCGCGACCGTCATCGGGACCTGCGTGATCCCCGGCTGCACGGTCCAGCACTGCTTCTCCAGCTGGAGGTCGTCCTTGGTTGCCTGCAGCGTGTCCTGCAGCGGCTGGCTGAGGTACTCCAGCGTCTTGTCCGACCAGGCGTAGACCGCCCCTGCCGGCTGGCCCGTCCGCCAGTCCTGCCCCTGCCTGGAGATCGCCCAGTTCGGCTGGCTCGCATCCTTGTCATGGCTCTGGGACTGGCTCAGGATCGACCCCGCCAGGTCATCGATCCCTCGTGCGCTCTCGATCCAGCTCAGGACCTGGTCGGCCGGGGCCGCGTGGAGGGTCAGAAGCTCGGGATGATGGAAGACGATCGAGTACGCGGCGTCATCGGCGGTATTGAGATCGTGGATGTCGATCAGCACTTTGTCCGGCTTGAGGTCGCCGGGCATATCACCGACGCCGGCGAGGCCGTACCTGACCAGCTTGGGCGGCAGCCGTAGCGGCGAACCGCCCCGCAGACGGCGGCGCCGCGCCAGTCCCGCGGCGCGGTGGCTGCGCGGCAGGCGCACCGCGGTCAGCACGAGGCGATCGAGCGGATCGTCCGGGTCGCGCCTGGGCGCCGTCACCCGCAGCAGCAGTGGCGCGTCCGCGGGCAGGCGCACCGGCCCGGCGAAATGCGTGAGCCGGTCATCCGGAATCAGCGGGAGCGCGGCGTTGGAGCGGCGCGCCTGGGCCAGCGTGTGCCGGGTATGCCGCGCCAGCTCGTAACGGCTTGATCCGGCGTGCAGCGTGAATGGCTGGTCAGGCGACAGGTGGCTGAGATCGAAATGAACAGTGGCAGTATCGTGCATCGATTCCCCCACACACGCAAGCGACCGCGGTCAGTGGCAGTAACAGATACTCGCGTGGCGGGGACCGGGCCGCGCTGCCCGTTACCCTCATCCCAGGCAATGCCCCTGCCTGGGATTCTGTCAAGAATTTCGCCCGGTTTCGTGACTAATGGGTTACGGAGCGTCCATAGGGCCGGTTTGGCAGCAGGCTTTCGCTTGTAGCTTGGCTGGCAGCGTGGGGCCTTCTCCGGTCGCCCGGTGCGCGTGTTGCCTGAGCAGGCGAGCGAGACAGGAGACCTGGCCCGTCGTTCGCCAGTTGACCTGAGCCATCAGGTGAGCGTTGACGTGCTAAGGCGGGCCCGCTGTGGTCAGGGCAGGCCATTAGCGAAAGCACGCAGGGGCGCAACAGCCTGATGACCTGCGCCGGGTCGGCGCTGGCGAGCTCGTCGGACTTGATGAGGTGCCGGGAGACCGTGATGCCGAGGATGATGGCGCTGGTGATCGCGGCTCGCAGGCCCGCGTCGTCGGAGGGGATGGCCTGGATGATCTGCGCCTGGTAGCGGGCCGTGGCGGCGCTGGCGGCGCTGGCGGCTTCCGGATTGGTCAGCATCGAGCGCAAGATGGTCAGCGACGCTACCGGCTCGCTCGCTAGCCGGTCGGCGAGCGCGGTGAGGATCTGCTCGGTCGCCTGCTCGGGTGCTCCGCTGACCACGGGGAGGGGGGCGGCGTCGATCACTCGCCGGAATAGCTCCTGCTTGGACCCGAAATAGTGCATGACCAGGCCCGCGTCGACTCCTGCGGCCGAGGCCACGGCCCGGATGGTGGTCCGCTCGTACCCGTCGGCGACGAAGACCCGGGCAGCGGCGCCGAGGATGCGCGCTTCGGTGCGGCGGCGCTGCTCGGCGCGCGAACCGGGCCGGGGAGTGGTCACTGATTCATTCTACGGGTGTTGACCGGCCGGCCTGCTTCATTCTACAGTTGTTCAATCAACGCGTGTTGAGTGAAATTGCCCGGAATGAAGGGAAGGCCGTATGCCATTCGCAACGCCCGCCGACGTCCTGGCCCAGCGCCGTCACCTGATTCTGAGCGGGGATATCGACGGCTTCGCTGACCTGTTCGCGCCCGATGCGGTGATCGAGGCGCCTTTCGCGGGGCCGCCGGGCATGCCCGTGCGCCTGGAGGGCCGGGAGGCGATTCGCGAGTATTCGCGGCAGGTCATAGCGTCGCCGCTGCGGCTGGAGGACTTCGAGGTGGTGGAGCTTCACCAGACCCAGGACCCGGAGGTGGTGATCGTGGAGATGCGGACGAAGGGGACCGTGACCACGACGGGCCGGTCGTTCACGGCGACGTCCATCCAGATCCTCCGGATCCGGGAGGGGCACATTGTGCTCTTCCGCGATTTCGTCGATCCCCGGGGCCTGGAAGACGTGATCGGGAAACCACGTCCGCGAAGCTGACGCCGGCCCCGGCATGTATTCAGCGGCGGTTGCGGGCGCAGATCCAGGAACTACTCCTCGCCGGAGAACCGCTCCCATGCGGACTGCCGGGTTATCTGGAGGGCGGCGCCGATGCGCGCCCAGGTCACCCTCCGCTCGCGCAAGATGGCGGCCAGCCGCTGGAGGCTCGCCTCGGTCTGCGCGCCGACGGCGGCGATGCGGGGAAGCAGGTCCAGGATCTGCTCATCGGTCATCGTTTCCTCCCAGGCCGGCAGCTGCGTCCCGGGCTGGGACGGCTGCTGCTGCCTCTCGGCCCCGAGGATGTCACTGCACAGCCCGACGCACTCGTTGCAGATGTACACGCCAGGCCCGGCGATCACCTTCTCGACTTCCGAACTCGGCTTGGCGCAGAACGAGCAGCGCACCTGAACCGCCGTCGCGTCGGCTTGCGTTTCGCTGGCCATGATGTCTCCCGGGAAGAGTCACTTGTCAGGCCGATCCTGACATTGTCAGGGTTCACCTTACGCCGCCGGGAGCGCTGACGCTAGCGCTTGGGTGCACCGCTTCCGGGGGGACCCGTTAATGGGCCGGAATCAGTGAGACAGGGCTGACTTACGAAAGATGGAACGACGAGGCGGGCTCAGGAGAGTGGCCGTGAAAGCGTTACTTTACATAATGTACATTATCGGCGTTTGAGGAACGCGGTCGGCGCTTCCCGGACCTAGCCCGGTGTCCCGTCTCACGGAAGATGTCGAATCTCAGCCATCATGTCGGAGGTGCGCGACCTTCGGCCGCGAGCGAACGTCGGCGAGGCGACGGCAAACGCTCGATAGCGTCGGGTGAATGAGTGCAGCGCGCGAAGTCACGTACGGCGCAGACGGCCTGACCATGGTCGGCTACCTCGCGCAGCCACAGGGCGGCGGGCCCTGGCCCGCCGTGCTTATCGGGCACGACGGGATCGGCCTGCACGACTATCAGCGGCGGCGCGCCGATGACCTGGCTGCGCACGGCTATGTAGCCCTGGCGATGGACTATCACGGTGGTCAGCTGTTCTCCGGCAGGCCGGAAGCGATGCTGGCGCGGACCATGCCGCTGATTGGCGATGCTGACCGGATGCGGGCCATCGGCCACGCCGCGCTTGATGTCCTCCTCACGGTGCCTGGCGTTGCCCCTGAACGGCTCGCCGCCCTCGGCTATGGCGCCGGCGGTCGTATCGTGCTCGAGCTTGCAAGCGCGGGGGTACCGTTCAAGGCCGTTGCTGTCGTCCATCCCGGCCTGCCAGACGCCAGCGCTGAGGACTGGACCAGCGTAACCGGCACGTTCCTTGTGTGCACCGGCTCCGAAGACCCGCTCTGCACCCCCGACCAGGTCCTGACGTTTAGCCGCGCGCTCCAGGACGCGGGGATTGACTGGCGCGTGAATGTCTACGGCGGCGCCAAGCACGCTTTCTGGGCCCAGCCGACAAACCCCGACGGGTCACCCACCGGCGGTAACACTCACACCAAGGCCACCGTGCCCGGCGTCGGCTATCACCCCGCACACACGGCGCGCGCATGGCGGGCAGTGCTCGACCTGCTCGACGAGACCTTCGGGACCTTGTCCGAGACAGCCTGAATGAACAGCGGTGACACCCCTCGTCTCCGAAGTCGATGGCCGACCTGGGGTTTTCGGCGGTGTGCGATCTGGTCGCCGCGCTCCGAGTCGCGGCGATCCCGCGCGGTCGCGCAGACATGGCCCCAAGCGTTAATCACCCTTCATGGCGGTAGAGATCAAAGCGGAGTCCCATCTGGCTGCAGTGGGGTCACTGCCGGCTTGTTCGCGAGGCGGCACGCCCGGCCACTGACATTCTCGGCGATCACCTGCCCGTCCAGGCCAGGGCCGCGACGTTCCCCACTTCACCATGACCGCGAGGTCATCTGATCCGCAGAGCGGCACCGCGTCGTCGTCGTGGCTAGCAGGCACCAGGCACCCCCTCCGCTGAGGCATCCTGTTTCAGGATGACACGCTGCGGTCGGCGCAGGCGCGGCTGGCGGGGTACGCCGACGCTGGCCGCGCTGCGCCGGTACCGGGCGGAATGACCAGCGCGTCACTGCCTGCGTGAAGACCTGTCAGCTGGGCTGCCACAGCTCGACCCGATTGCCCTCAGGATCGGTGACCCAGCCGAACCGGCCGACACCCTCCATGTCCTGAGTCTCCATGGCCACGTCCGCTCCCTTGGCGCGCAATTGCGCGAGCATCGCATCCAGGTCGCGGACACGGAAGTTGAGCATCGTCTGCTGGGCGCGGGAGCCGAAGTACTCGGTCTCGGCCTCGAAAGTCGCGAACACTGTCACCCCGGCTTCCGGACGCCACAGGCCGTTCTCATCGGCGTCCAGGCCCAGGCAATCGCGATACCACGCACCCAGGGCCACCGGGTCGGCGGCCCGCATGAAGTATCCGCCAACTCCGAGCACACGTTCCATGCCGCTATCTTGCCAGGACCGCAACCGCCCGACGTCCCCAGGCGCCGAGCTCGATCCGGAGTGAGTCCGAACATGACGTCCTCCGGCGTCACCTCGGTCAGGTGCCGGCGTAGGCCGCGAGGTGCTCGCCGGTGAGGGTGGAGCGGGCGGCGACGAGATCGGCGGGTGTGCCCTCGAAGACGATCTGGCCGCCGTCGTGGCCGGCGCCCGGGCCGAGGTCGATGATCCAGTCGGCGTGCGCCATGACCGCCTGGTGGTGCTCGACGACGATGACCGACTTGCCGGAGTCGACGAGCCGGTCGAGCAGGCCGAGCAACTGCTCGACGTCGGCGAGGTGGAGGCCGGTGGTCGGCTCGTCGAGGACGTAGACGCCGCCGTTGGCGGCCATCTGGGTGGCCAGCTTGAGCCGCTGCCGCTCGCCCCCGGACAGCGTGGTGAGCGGCTGGCCCAGGCTGAGGTAGCCGAGCCCGACGTCGGCGAGCCGGTCGAGGATGGCGCGCGCGGCAGGGGTGCGCGCCTCGCCTGCGCCGAAGAACTCCTGGGCCTCGGTGACCGGCATCGCGAGCACCTCGCTGATGTCGCGGCCGCCGAGCCGGTACTCGAGCACAGACGCATCGAACCGCTTCCCCTCGCACTCCTCGCACATGGTGGCGACGCCGGCCATCATCGCCAGGTCGGTGTAGACGACGCCGGCCCCGTTGCAGTTGGGGCAGGCGCCCTCGGAGTTGGCGCTGAACAGCGCCGGCTTCACGCCGTTGGCTCTCGCGAACGCCTTGCGGATCGGGTCGAGCAGTCCGGTGTACGTCGCCGGGTTGCTCCGCCGGGAGCCTCGGATCGCGCCCTGGTCGATCGACACCACACCCGCGCCGGCGGGGATCGACCCGTGCACGAGCGAGCTCTTGCCGGAGCCGGCGACGCCGGTGACGACGACAAGCACCCCGAGCGGGATGTCGACGTCGAGATCCCGCAGGTTGTGTGCCGTCGCACCGCGGATCTCCAGCGTGCCGGCGGGCGTCCGCACCGTCTCCTTGACGGCAGCCCGGTCGCCGAGATGGCGGCCGGTGAGGGTGCCGCTGGCACGCAGCCCCTCGACGGTGCCCTCGAAACAGACGGTGCCGCCTGCCGTGCCGGCTCCGGGGCCGAGGTCGACGACGTGGTCGGCGATCGCGATCGTCTCCGGCTCGTGCTCCACGACCAGCACCGTGTTGCCCTTGTCCCGCAGCCGCAGCAGCAGGTCGTTCATCCGCTGGATGTCGTGGGGGTGCAGGCCCGTGGTGGGCTCGTCGAAGACGTAGCTGACGTCGGTGAGCGAGGAGCCGAGGTGGCGGATCATCTTGACGCGCTGCGCCTCGCCGCCCGACAGCGTGCCCGACGGCCGGTCGAGCGAGAGGTAGCCCAGCCCGATCTCCGTGAACGAGTCGAGCGTGTGCTGAAGCGCCGTCAGCAGCGGCGCCACCGACGGCTCGTCGAGCCCGCGGACCCACTCGGCCAGGTCGCTGATCTGCATCGCGCACGCCTCGGCGATGTTGATTCCCCTGATCCGCGAGGAACGGGCGGCCTCGCTGAGCCGGGTGCCGCCGCACTCGGGGCAGGTGGTGAAGGTGACCGCACGCTCCACGAACGCCCGGATGTGCGGCTGCATCGCCTCCTTGTCCTTGGAGAGGATCGAGTTCCGGACCCGCAGGATCAGCCCCTCGTAGGTCATGTTGATGCCCGCGATCTTCATCCTGACCGGCTCGCGGTAGAGGAAGTCGTGCAGCTCGGTCTCGGTGTAGTCGCGGATCGGCTTGTCCGGGTCGACGAAGCCCGACGCGCCGTAAAGCCGGTAGTTCCAGCCGCCCGTCGTGTAGCCGGGGATGGTGAGCGCGCCCTCGGCGAGCGACTTGGAGTCGTCGAAGAGCTGAGTGAGGTCGATATCGGAGACCGTGCCCCGCCCTTCGCAGCGCGGGCACATGCCGCCGGTGATGCTGAAGCTGCGCCGCTCCTTCACGGTCTTCCCGCCGCGCTCGATCGTGACCGCACCCGCTCCGCTGATCGAGGGGACGTTGAAGGAGAACGCCTTGGGCGAGCCGATGTGCGGCTGCCCGAGCCGGCTGAAGAGGATGCGCAGCATCGCGTTGGCATCGGTGGCGGTGCCGACGGTGGAGCGGGGGTCGGCACCGATCCGCTGCTGGTCGACGATGATCGCGGTCGTCAGCCCGTCGAGTACGTCGACCTCGGGCCGCGCCAGCGTCGGCATGAAGCCCTGCACGAAGGCGCTGTAGGTCTCGTTGATCAGCCGCTGTGACTCCGCGGCGATCGTGTCGAAAACCAGCGAGCTCTTGCCCGAGCCGGAGACGCCGGTGAACACGGTCAGCCGGCGCTTCGGGATCTCGATGCTGACGTCCTTGAGGTTGTTCTCGCGCGCGCCGTGGACGCGGATCAAGTCGTGGCTGTCGGCACCATGCGGCTCAGGCGACTGCGTGTCCGTCCTCGTGGCCATGGTCATCGCGTCTCCATCTTGTTACGCGGGGGCGCCTTCGCGGCTCCCCCGGCACCTCCTGGCTTGATCCGGCCGGCACTCACGGGTCCTGAAGCAGCCCGAGGACATTGCCATCGGGATCGGTGACCGTGGCCACCAGGCGACCGCCTCCGACGTCGTGTGCGGGCTCCTTCACGGCGGCACCGGCGGCGGTCACCTCTGCCAGCTTCGCCTCGATGTCCGGCACGTGCCAGTAGGCTACCGGCGAGGTCATGCCCTGCGGTCCACCGCCCGGCACCAGCCCGATGTGCTGGCCCGCGGCCTCGAAACCGGCATAGTAAGACGAGTCGGCCTGCGGCGCCACGCCGAGCAGGGCGGCGTACACCGCCTTGGCCCTCGCCAGGTCGGACACGGGATGCAGCACGGTCTTGATTCCCTGGGTGGAAGAGCCGGTCATGGTCACTCCTGAAGTCGTGGTGATGTCCATGGCCGTCACGCTAGTCGCGGCTCCGTGACCCGCGCTTCTCGATTCCTGATCGCCGCCTAGGGGGCGGGGATGGTCGCAAAGACGGGGCGGGCGCCCTGCCGTACGGGACCGGGACCGGTGGCGGTCACCGTGCTGCCCGAGGCCAGCAAGCCGTCGATCTGCTGGGCGCCGCTGCCGGCGGGGGCGCCTGCTGTCCAGCGGATGCCGTCGCGCGAGGACCAGGTGACGGCGTGCTGCTCGCCGGGCGGCCCGATCTCGCCTGCCGCGACCCACCCGGTGCCGGCGGCGGTCAGCGCGGTGACGCTGCCAGGGGTTCCCGGAGGTGCCAGGGCGATGTTGTGCCAGGTCGCACCGCCGTCCAGGGAGATCTCCGCCAGCGGGATGACCGGGCCCGCCGTGGTGACCGCGTCTCCGGTGGCGACGAGCCGGGTGCCGTTCTGGGCGACCTGCCGGAAGACGGGCCACGCCAGCCCCGCGGGCCGCGGCACGTCGAGCTCGGTCCAGTTCCGGCCGTCCGCGGTGGACCAGAAGGTGTGGCAGGTGCCGTCCGACCCGACCGCGGCGAAGCCGGCTGACGTGGCGGCAACGCCGTATACCGGGCGCGACTCCGGCCGGCGGGGCGGGCGGCCGGTGTTGCCGCGAACCCAGTTCTTCAGGTCAGCGGACCACCACATGGCAGCGATCGTCTGGCCGCCGCTGACCTGCTTGCCGACAATGACATAGCCATCCTTGCCCGCCGCCGCCCCGTAGACGAACAGGCCTGGCACGCTGAACGTGGCCGCGCCGTCGGCCACCCCCCAGGTCACGCCGTCAGCGGAGGTGACGACGACCGGATGCTGCGCCGCGCCGGAGATGACGTCCCCCGTCGCGACCCAGCCTGCGGGCCCGTGGACCACGCCGGTCAGGCTCTCGGTGCCGGGCCTTCGGTACACCGCGGGAGTGGCGGCGGATACGAGCGACCAGGAACTGTGCGCGCTGCGACGCCAGATGGCCGGGTGGCCGTTCGCGCTGCCGACGGCAACCTGCACGCCGCCAGCCGATGCGACCGAACTCACCGCGATCTGCGGCATCCGGGTCTGCCGGCCCTGCTGCCCGGGATACCCGGCGAACCCGCCGCCAGCCGGTGTACGGCTGCTCTGGCTGGCGCGATCGGCAAGCGCCAGGTGAACCTTATTGGTCAGCATCATCAGGGCCCCGGCGCCCACGCTGATGACGATCACGACCGGTATGACGGCCCGGGCTATCCGCCAGGCGTTGCGGCGCCGCCCTGTCGGCGGGGTAGGCGAAGTCGCGAGGTGACGCTGGGCCTCCCAGGCGGCATCGGGTTCTTCAGGCCTGGCGGCCGCCCGGACAGGCCGTGCCGGCGCATCGGCCGGGGTCGGCGCACTGAGCGGCGCGGCGAGCGGCGCGGCGAGCGGGCCGGCAAGTTCGGGACGGCCTGGGCTGCGCCGGTCCTTGCGGTGGCTGCCCCGGTGGTGGTGAAGGCGAGAGCGGCGGCCGGGAGCCGGAGAGGTCAGCTTCATAGCGTATCCTTATGATTACTTATAGTAATACATATGCTACGTCGGCTCGCCCGGATATGGAACAGCTTGTGATCGACTAGTTTCGTACAGTGACAATCATGGCCTGGCGGCGCCGGGTTGCCCCGGCAGTGCCGCGAACGCGCGGATGCCGGACACGAAGATCAGCCCGCCGGCGACGATGAATATCAGGCTGACCGAGTTGAGGGTGACGCCACCGAACGAGGCGCGGAAGCTCCGCAGGACGGTGCTCGTCAGCCAGCCGCAGATGACCACGGAGAGCATGGACGCGAGCTGGTTGAGCGGGGTGAACACCGCCATCACCCGGCCCAGGTATTCCCGCGGCGCCGCATCCAGGAGCAGCGGCGCCACCGCTGTGTTCAGCATCGCGATCGGCATCGCGTAGATCGCCAGCATGACCAGGCCGGCCGGGAAGCTGCGCTGCAGCGCGTAGCCAGCCGCCAGGACGCCGGTTGCCAGCAGGCCCGACCAGGTCAGCGTGCGCGCCCCGATCCACCGGACCATGCGCGCCGCCACCAGCGCGCCGACGATGAAGCCAGCCCCCATCGCCGTCTCCGCGATGCCGAACAGCCGGGATGAGACGTGCAGGTCGCGGGTCACGAAGAACACGTTCAGCGCGCTGATCGCGCCGGTGCCGCACTGGCAGATCATCGTGACCGTCAGCAGCGTCACCAGGAACCGGTTGCGCGTGAAGAGCCGCAGGCCGCCGGAAAACTCAGCGCGCAGGCTGGTCGCGCCCGCCGCGGCAAGGGCTGGCGGGTGAGACCGGGACGCCAGCCGCAGGAAGCGGATGGCCAGATAGGACACGGCGTATGAGGCGGCGTTGGCGGCCAGCGCCCACTGGAAGCCGACGGTGAGCAGCAACAGCGCCGCGATCGGCGGCCCGATGATCCCGGCCGCCGACGTGCTGGCCTCGGCCAGGCCGGCCGCCCGCACCCGGTCCTCCTCGCCATGCACCACGTCGCCGATCGTCGCGAACCTGGCGGGGCTGAAGAACTGGCCGACCGCGTTCAGGACGAAGACCACCAGGTAGACGGCGGCAAGCCACAGCCCGACGGGGAGGTCGCGAACCGGGACGAATGACAGCCCCGTGAGGCCAGCGACCATTGCCCCGCGGATCACCTCGGTTCGCATCATCGTCGATTTCCGGTTCCACCGGTCCACGAAAACCCCAGCGACCGGACCGACGAGGGCAACCGCGGCGGCCGCGGCGACCAGGATCCCGCTGACCGCGGCGGGAGCCCACGACGAGCCACGCGCGAGAACCTGTGACACCCACAGCACGAGCGTCGTGCAGAAGACGGTGTCCCCGATCGCGGACACGGCCTGGCCGTACCAGAGCTGTGCGTAATTCCGGTTAACCAGCGTCCGCTGCAGGGACGGCAAGCTCACCTTGTGATTGCTGTTAATACGGTGCTCAGCGCGGTTCTCACATACGGATGCCATTGCCATTACACGTGTTGCTCTTGCTGCTGATCTCTTTGCCGCCGCCGATCCGGCCGACCGAATGATGGGGCCTCGTGACACGGTGCGCTCATGAACACCAGGGCCGTACGCCACGGCGGCTCGCCAGGAAGCCGGAGCTCACCGGCCTGACGTCGTGCCATCATTTTGCTCTTCCGGAACTAGAAAAACTTGGTATAACGAACAGCCTGTAACGAGTTGCTCCTTCTGTGACTTGAGGGAACGGCCGTCCATCGAGTCACATCAGCATCATCCCGCCGGGTTCGCGAACGATCGCGAAGCTGCTATAACGGTCACGTTATTTGCGGAGTCACCGGCAAATCTCGCGTTTCCCGAAATTGCAGCGATGTAAGAGAACGGCCTGGTCCTGCGCGGTGACGGCGGTAGGCACCGAGTCATTTCGCCGGTACCGTGAGTTACAGGCCATCGTGTGACCCACATCACTCCCCCGCTTCGGGGCGGGGCGACGGGTTTTGCCCCGGCAGCTGGTCTTGATGGCGGCTGGTGCCCACTCGCGCCAACGGCCAGCCCGCGTTCGTCAGCTACGAGCGCGCGGCGAGCGGCCGGTACGAGGCGTACGGCGTCCAGGTACTGACCCTGATCGGCGCCCGGATCGCCCGCATCACCGCGTTCAACGACCCGAGCCTGGTGCCGGCGTTCGGCATGGCGCCCGCGCTCGCGACCTCCTGACGGGGGCCGGGCGCATGGCAGCGCGCTGGCGATTTACCGGATACCTTTACGTTCGTAGCGCGTTATCCGGGTAACGTCCTGGCCATCGCGAAAGGGGCGTTCGCCTGTGGAGGAATGGGCAGATGCCCCGGCAGCGGCGCAGCCGGACGCGCTGGACGCGCCGGTGCACGCGCTGGTCCAGCCGATGGACGCGCTGGTCAAACCCCTGGCGCCGCCCGGCACACGCGCACGCGCAGGCGCGCTGACCGGAAAGCGGGCGCGGGGCGGAACGCCGCGGCGCACGCATCCCGTCCGCCGCGCCTCTCTCGCGGCGCTGGTCGCGGGCGTCCTCGCGGCGATCATCTTCACGGGCCGGCACACGCTGGCCCAGTCGCTGAACGTGCTGAGCGATGCCGACCCGGCGTGGCTGCTGCTCGCCCTGGCCGCGGAGACCGCCTCGCTGACGGCCTTCGGCCTGAGCAGGAGAAGACTGCTGCGCGCCAACGGGTACCCCGCCGCGTTCGGTTCGGTCATGGCGGTCACCTATGCCGCCAACGCGCTGTCCATCTCCGTACCCTTCGCCGGCGCCGAGCTTGCCGTCGTCTACTCCTACCGCCAGTTCCGCAGGCACGGCCTCGACGCCGCCACGACCGGCTGGTCGCTCGCCGTCTCAGCGATCTTCTCCACGTCCGCGCTCGCGCTTCTGCTGGTGGCGGGCGCGCTGGCCGGCGGCGAGACGGCGGCGGCGGCCCTCGGCCTCGGCGGGGCCGTCCTGTACCTCGTGCCCGGGGCTGCCGTGCTGCTCGCCCTGCGCTTCGGCCGTGTGCGCGGCCTCCTGCACGACGTGCTCGCGCGGCTCGCGAGGCTGAGCCGGCGGATGTTCGGCAAACCGGAGAACGGGGCCGATGGCCTCGACCACTTCCTCGAGGACGTGTCGAGCACCGGCCTTCCGTGGCGCGGGTACGCGGAGGTGTCCGTCTGGGCGGTGGCGAACTGGGTCTTCGATTGCGCGGCCCTGGCCTGCGCGATCCGCGCGATGAGCCAGCCCGTTCCGTGGCACGCGCTGCTGCTCGTCTACGGCGCGGGCGCCGCGGTGGGCAGCACCGGGATCACCCCGGGGGGATTCGCCCTCGTCGAGCTGACCCTGACCGCTGCGCTGAGCGCGTCCGGCCTGAACGCCTCCAAAGCGCTCGCCGCGGTACTCGCCTACCGGCTGGTCAATTTCTGGCTGGTGCTCGTCGCGGGCTGGGTCGTCATGGCGGTCCTCACCCACCGCGGTGACCGCCGCGGCGCGGGACCGGAACACCCGGAGTTAGTCTCTATCCCATGCAGGGCACGCTCGCGGAGCTCGCGCGCGACCCCCATGCGCTGCTGGCGCGGCTGCGCGAGCGCGAGCCCGTGTGCTGGGTGCCCGAGCTCGGCGCGTGGCTCGTCACCCGGTACGACCTCGCGGTCGAGGTGCTTCGCGACGCGCGCACGTTCACCGTCGACGACCCCAGGTTCACCACGGCACGGGTCACCGGGCCCAGCATGCTGTCCCTGGACGGCGCCGCGCACGCCCGTCACCGCGGGCCGTTCGCGCACGCCTTCAGGCCCGCGGAGATCGGCCGCGGGCTCGCGGGCTTCATCGAGGCGGAAGCAGGCCGCCTCGTCGCGGGGATCCGCCCGGCCGGGAAGGCCGAGCTGCGCCGCTCGGTGGCCGGGCCGCTCGCCGCCGCGGTCATGGCCGAGGCCCTCGGCCTCACCGCGGTGCCACCGCCAGCGATCCTGTCCTGGTACGACGGCATCGTGACCGCCGTCTCGGAGCTCGCGGGGGCCGGCACCACCCCGGGCGCCGGCGCCCCGGGCACGCCGCCCGCGGTGGCCGTCCCGTCTTTCACCGCGCTCGCGGCGAACCTGCGTGAGGCCATAACGCCAGGTCACGACTCCCTGCTGGCCCGGGCCGCCGCCGGAGACGGCCTGGGCACCGGCCCCGGAGACGGCCTGGGCACCGAAGAGATCGTGTCGAACGCCGCGGTGCTGCTGTTCGGCGGAATCGAGACGACCGAGGGAATGATCAGCAACGCGGTCCTGCACCTGCTCAGCAACCCGGCGCAGCTGAAGCTCGTTCGCGCCGACCCCGCGCTGCTCGCCGGGGCGGTCGAGGAATCGCTGCGGCTGGAGCCCGCCGCCGCGGTCGTCGACAGGTACGCGACGTCGCAGGTCCGGCTCGGCGGCGCCGTGATACGGAAGGGCGACCCCGTCACCGTGTCGATCGCGGCCGCCAACCGCGACCCCGCGGTCTTCACCGAGCCCGGCCGGTTCGATATCTCGCGGCCGGAAGCGTCCCGGCACCTGGCCTTCGCGCACGGCCCGCACTTCTGCCTCGGCGCGCACCTCGCCAGGCTGGAGACGAAAACGGCCGTCGCCACGCTGCTGGGCAGCCTGCCGGGGCTGCGGCTCGACCCGGGCCACGACAGCGCCCCGCGCGGCCTGGTCTTCCGCAAGCCGCCGGAGCTCCGGGTCCGGTGGGAGCGCTGACTGCCCGGCGTGCACTCACCCTTGCGTAACGGACTGTCTTCCTTTGTTGCGTGCCGCAACTACTGGTGGCTATCGTCTGGGCCATGGGCACAGGCACCAGCACGGGCACCGGCACGGGCACCGGCATAAGCACCGGCACCGGCATCGGCACAGGCACAGGCTCGGGCGGACTCGAGCGCGCGAGGCCAGCGCGCACCGCAAGGGCCGCCGCGCTGCTTGGAATGGCGTTCCTCGGGATCGCCGCGGCGGGCTGCAGCAGCAGCGGCTCATCGTCGCCGTCGGCGGGAAGCAGCACGTCGGCGGGTGCCGGCTCGTCGCCGACGGCGGCCAAGCCCACGGGCACGGTCAGCGTCGCCTACGCATCCTCGCTCCAGTACCTCAACGAGAAGGTCGCCGGCCCCGCGTTCACGAGCGCCGAGGGTTACGGCTACACCGGCCGCGGCAACGCATCCGGCGCGCTGGAGGCGGAGATCGCCTCCGGCGAGATCAGCCCGAACGTCTTCGAGGCCGTCGGCGGCGACAACATCATCCCGCTGGAGCCGAAGTACACCAAGTGGTACATCCCCTACGCGGGCACCTCGATGGTCGTCGCCTACAACCCGAAGAGCAAGTACGCCAGCCAGTTCAAGGCGATCGCCGACGGCAGCAAGCCGGTGTCTGACCTGTTCACGCTGCTGCAGACGCCCGGCCTCAAGCTGGGCCGTACCGACCCGAACGTCGATCCCCAGGGCCGGGACTTCATCTACATGCTCGAGCTCGCGCAGTCGCACTACCACCTGCCCTCGGACACGGTCGCCAAGATCCTGGGCACCCCTGACCCCGGCTCGGCCAGCTCTTCGCAGATCTACGCCGAGTCCTCGCTGGACGCGACGCTGGAGTCCGGTCAGCTGGACGCGGCGAGCGCGTTCGTCACCCAGGCGACCGAGCTGCACCTGGACTACATCCCGCTGCCGGCCGCCATCAACCTGGGCAGCCCGGCACTCGCCGCCCAGTACAAGAAGGCGTCGGTCAAGCTCGCCAACGGCTCGGTCAAGCACGGCTCGGCGCAGGTGATAGACATCACGATCATCGGCACGCCCACGCCGGCCGGGACCGCGTTCGTCAAGTACACGCTCTCCCCCGCCGGCCTGGCGCTGTACAAGCAGGGCGGCTTCACCGTGCTGACACCGAAGGTGGCCGGCTCGGCCAGCGCGGTACCCGCTGCCATCTCAAGTGAGCTGGGCGGCTAGACCCGCGGCCGCCGGGGCCGGGGCTGTCCGGGGAAACGAGCCGTCCGGGCAGCCCGGCCCGCCGGGGCGCTGGCAGGTCACCGGGGTGCTGCCGACGCTGCGGCGCGCGTCAGGGCTCGTCTGGCTCGCCGGGGCGGCCGTGATCTGGATCGCCCTGCTCGGCCCGGTCATCGCGCTGTTCACGCACCTGTCGGGCAGCGCCATCGCCAGCGCGCTGACCGCGCCGGGCGCCCTCGACCCGCTGCTGGTCTCGGTGGAATCGGGCGCCATCACGCTGGGCGTGCTGTTCGGCCTGTGCACGCCGCTGGCCTGGATGCTGGCCCGCGGCAGGCTGCCCTTCCAGCGGATCTGGGAGGGGGGGGTGCTGTGCAGCCTGCTGCTCCCCCCGCTGGTGATCGGCCTGCTGCTGATCTTCATGGTGGGCCCGTACACGCCGATCGGGCAGCTTCTCGGCCATGTGCACCTGACCGCGACCAACACGTTTCTGGCGCTGGTGATCGCCGAGGTGTACGAGTCGGCGCCCTACTACGTGCTCGGCGCGCAGGCGGCGTTCAGCGGCGTCGACCCCCGGCTGGAACAGCAGGCGGGCCTGCTGGGCGACCGGCCCGCGCGGGTGTTCCGGCGGGTGACGCTGCCGCTGGCGGCGCCGGGGCTGGCGATGGCGCTCGCCGTCGCCTGGGCCAGGGCGATGGGCGCCTTCGGCGCCGTCGTGGTCATCGCCTACCATCCGTTCGGTATACCGCTGCAGATCTGGACGACGCTGCAGGAGACCGGCCTGGCCTCCGCGCTGCCGTTCGCGCTTGTCCTGCTGGTGGTCGCCCTGCCGCTGCCGCTGGCCGCCTACACCTGGAGCGCCCGTGCTGGACGCCGACGTCGAGGTTGACCGCAGGGACTTCCGCCTGCGCGCGGCGCTGCGGGTGGCGCCGGGTGAGCGGCTCGCCCTGTTCGGGCCGTCGGGGGCCGGCAAGACCACGCTGCTGGAGGTCATCGCGGGCCTGGTGACCCCGCGCCAGGGCCGGGTGACGCTCGGCGGCCGGGTGCTGACCTCCACGGAAGCGCCGGTGCGGGCCGTGCCGCCATGGCAGCGCCGGGTGGGCTTGCTGCGCCAGGACCCGGGGCTGTTCCCCCACCTGTCGGTGCGCGACAACCTCTGCTACGCGCCCTCCGCCTCGCGGCAGGGCGCCGAACTGGCCGAGCTGGCCGGCGCGCTGGGCATCGGCGGCCTGCTGTCCGCCATGCCCGCCCGGCTTTCCGGCGGCCAGGCGCACCGCGTGGCGCTCGGCCGCCTGCTGCTCGCGCACTGTGACACGCTGCTGCTCGACGAGCCGTTCACCGGCCTGGACGCCGGCCTGCGCCGGACGCTCACCGGCCTGGTGAGCACTCTGGTGGCGGACCGCTCGGTACCGGCCATACTGGTCTCGCATGAGCTGGCCGACGCGCAGGCGTTCGCCGACCGGCTCGCGGTGCTGGATCACGGCTCGCTGCTGCAGGAGGGCGCACCCGACGAGGTGGTGCTGCGCCCGGCCTCGCGCCGGGTCGCCGAGCTCGTCGGCTACCTCGGCTTCGTGCCCGCCGGCCCCGCCGGCCAGGGCGGCGGCGCGCGCGTGGCGGGGATTCACCCCGACCGCGTGGCCGCCGGGGCGCTGCCCGGCCGCGGCCTCGTGCTCGCCGGCACGGTCGCCGCCTGCCGCCCGTCCGGCGCCGGATGGGAGGCGGACCTGCGTATCGGCGACGTCGTGATCGCCTGCCGCCTGGGCGACAAGCCGCCGCCCCCCGGCGGCGAGCTCACCGTCACCGCGCTGGATCCTCCCTGCTTCGGCCCCGACGGTGCCGCGCTCCCCCGCCGCGCGGACGCCCGGGGAACACAGCCCGTTCGCCGCTGAGCAAAGGATGACGGCGGGACCGGCTACGGGTCCCGCCGTCGTCTATGTTCCCGTCGTTCCGGTTGCCGCCTCCACAGATGATTCTGAACGGACCGTGCGCTGACTCATGCAGGGAGGTCACCCGGAAGCCGCGGGCACGGCCCGCTCAGGCGGTATCGGCGACGCCCTCGGGCGCAGCCGCGCCCGTTCTGTCATCTCTGGAGGCCAGCGCCCGCAGCGCGGCCAGCTCTTGCTGCAGCCGGCGGGTCTCCTCCTGTAGCTGCAGGACGCGGCGGATGCCCGCGATGTTGAGTCCCTCGCCCGTCAGCGCGCAGATCTCCTGCAGCCGGTCGATGTCCCGTCTGCTGTACCGGCGGGTGCCGCCCGCGCTGCGCGCCGGGTCCAGCAGCCCTTCCCGCTCGTAGACGCGCAGGGTCTGCGGGTGCAGGCCCGCGAGCTCCGCGGCCACGGAGATGCTGAACAGGCCGCGGTCCAGGTCCGTCCAGCCGCCGCTCACCATGGCCACTCCCATCCGTCATCCAGGTAACGGGCGGCTAGCCCGGCCAGCAGCATCAGCCGGGCGCGCTCGTCGTGGCGCGCGTCCGGCACGGGTGGGGCGGGCGGGCGATCGGGCGGAGCGTCCGGCGGCTCGACCCGGACGGGGCCCGCCCACAGCGGCGCGCCGCGGGCGGGTGCCGCGCCCGGGCGGGACACCACGATCACCGGCACCGGAATTCCGCCCGCGCGGGCACTGGCCGCCTGCTCGGGGGCATGGGCCCCCGCCTGCGCCGCCCGGGCCGCCGCCTCGTCATAGGCGGCGCGGCGGGCGGGATCGCTGAGCATCCGGTAGGCCTCGGCCAGGGCGCGGAACCGGGCGGGGGCGGCGGCGTCCCGCGGCCGGGCATCCGGGTGCTCGGCCCGCGCCTTGCGCCGCCAGGCCAGCGCGATCTCGGCGGGCGTGGCCTGGCGCGTGACGCCGAGCAGCTGGTAGGGATCAGGCTCCGGCGGGGCCGGCGGCCCGTGACCGGGCATGGCCATCGGCGTCACCTTCCCTTCTCTTCCCGTCCGCCCGAAGCCGCCGGTGCGGCAGGTGGCCGTGGGAGGGCCGTCCTGCCGCCGCAGGGTGTCGCCTCCAGTATGCATCACGAGAAAATCTGAGTCCAGGCTTGTCAGGTAATAGCCTTCGGTGTTATACAAGAGCTGTGAGCGTGAGGACATAAGAACAGACACGGGCAAGGAGGCTTGCGATCATGCTCATGCGTACTGACCCCTTCCGCGAACTGGACCGGCTCACCCAGCAGGTGCTTGGCACGGCCAGCCGTCCAGCGGCGATGCCGATGGACGCCTACCGCAAGGGCGACAACTTCTTCATCCACTTCGACCTGCCCGGCGTCAGGCCGGACTCGATAACGCTGACCGTCGAGCAGAACGTCCTGAACGTCCGCGCCGAGCGCCAGCCGACCGAGTCCGAGAGCGCCCAGCTGATCGTCGCCGAGCGGCCTTACGGCACGTTCACCCGGCAGGTGTTCCTCGGCGAGACCCTCGACGCCGACAACGTCACCGCGGACTACAGCGCGGGTGTCCTCACGCTGACCATCCCGGTCCACGAGGCCGCCAAGCCGCGCAACATCCAGGTCACCAGCAGCGACGAGAAGCAGGCCGTCACCCGCTAACGCGGTCGTGGCACAGGGGCCGCGGCACCCACCCGGATGCCGCGGCCCCTGCCGCGTTTTCTTGCCGTCAGCTGAAGGTGCAGGCGCCAGCGATGCCTATGACCCGGCTGGACAGGCCGGTACCGATAGCTGGTCTCACGTCGCGAGGTGCTGCACCTCGTCCTTGGGGATGCTGAGATGGATGCCGCCGCGGAACCCGGATACCTTGTCGATCGGGACGGTCACTTCCTTACGGCCCCACAGATGCCGCTTGAGACACACGCCGGTCACCTTGCCGGTTTCCTGGTCGATACGGAGCGCTTGCAGGTGACCGACGCCGCCGTCGGTGGCATAGACCTGGTCGCCGCGCCGCTCCTCCTCTTCCCCGGGAAGGGCCGTGGGAACGAGGTCGACGGGTTCGACCGGCTCTCCCGGCCAGCTCGTCATGCCGTCTTCGACCGGAAAACCGCCCGGCGCTGCCCACGACCCCGAGGACGGGAGCAGCACCGCGGGCTCGAACTCCGCCAGGGTCTCCTCGGCCGGGTCGAGCGCCTCGAACTCCGCCTCGGTGCAGCCGAGCCTGATCTCGTCCGTCTCGCCGTCGGCCTGTTCCACAAGGTGCGCCGGAACAAGCCGCGCGAGCCCCTGCCGGTGTTCTGGCTCGACAACCAGATGGGTGACCTGCCATGCGGCGGGGTCGACGGCCAGGCTGATCACCTCGCCGGAAGAGCTCTCGTCCCAGTGAGCGGCGGCGCCGATCACAAGCGTTATTTCTGCCATGGCCAACTCCTCGGTGTCCTTACGCAGTATCCCCCTCCCCCGGCATCCCCTCCCCCCGGCATCCCCAGCCCCGGCTCGCCAGGTCGCTGGGCGCCGCGGGCAATGACGGCGGGCGGAGTTAGTGTTCGTCCGTGACCGGACGGTGGGATCGAGAGCGGGTGCTCGCGCTCGCACCCGACGCGGCCTCGCAGCGCGCTGCGCAGGGCCTGGCGTCACCTCGTTCCTGGCATGCGTCAGGCGCCGTGCCGCCGGCGCCCGGCGGCACCGGCCAGAATGGCGCGCATCAGGGTGAGGAGCCCGGCGCTCTGTGGGGCGAGTGCGCCGGGAGCGCCGCTGTGCCGTACCGCACCATGGTGGACCTGTCGGGACCCGCGTACCGCTGTTCGTGCCCGAGCAGGAAGTTCCCGTGCAAGCACGCGCTGGCGCTGCTGCTGCTCTGGTCGGACGGCCACATCGGCGTGCAGCGGGAGAACCCGCCCGGCTGGGCCACGAGCTGGCTGAACGGGCGGGCCGCTCGCACGTCTCGCGGCTCCGCAGCCGCGCCGCCGGAGGACCCGAAGGACCCTGCCGCCGCCCAGCGGCGCGCACAGCAGCGCGAGGCGCGGGTCGCGTCCGGCCTCGCCGAACTCGACCGGTGGCTGTGTGACCAGGTGCGGCAGGGCCTCGCGGGCACCCAGCGGGCCGGCTACCGGCACTGGGACGCGATCGCCGCCCGCATGGTGGACGCGCAGGCTCCGGGCGTTGCCGAACGGCTGCGCGCGCTCGCTGCGGTCCCGTATTCGGGCGGCGGCTGGGAAGGCCGGCTGCTCGAGGAGTACGCCCTGCTCCGCCTGCTGGCCACCGCCTACCGCAGGAGCGCCGAGCTGCCCGGCGCGCTGCGCGACACGGTCCGGTCGCGGATCGGGTTCACCGTCCGCCAGGCCGACGTACTCGCCGCCGGCGTCTCCGTCACCGACCGCTGGCACGTCCTGGGCCGGCGCGACCTCGAACAGGAAAGGGTGCGGACACGCCGGGTCTGGCTGCGCGGGCAGCGGACCGGCCGGGCCGCGCTCGTCCTCAGCTTCGCCGCCTCCGGCGAGCCCCTCGACGGCTCGCTCCGCACCGGCACTGAGCTCGCCGCCGAGCTGGCCTACTATCCCGCGGCGCTGCCGTTGCGCGCGGTCGTGGTGAGCAGGGAGCAGCAGGCCGCCGCTCCCCCGCCTCCCGGTCAGACGGTCGCCGCGGCGCTCGCCTCGTGGGCGGCGGCGCTGGCCGAGGATCCCTGGCTGGACACCTGGCCGGCGGTGCTGGAGGGCGTGGTCCCCGCCCGTTCCCCCGCGCCATGCCTGGCAGACGCCCACGGCGACGCACTGCCCCTGCACCCCGGAGCCGCCGACCGATGGCCGTTGTTCGCGGTCTCCGGCGGCCACCCGGTGACCGTGGCCGGTGAGTGGACCCCGCGCGGCCTTTGGCCGCTGACCGCGTGGACGGGTACCGGACCCGCCGTCCAACTGTGACCGGTCCTGGCCGTTCCAGTCATGGCCGTTCCGGTCGTGGCCGTTCCGGTCACGGTGCGATCGTTCACCCGGCCGAGGTGATCGAGGCGCTCGATCACGAAATCCGGCGGGTCGCCGCGGTCGCCACCGGGCTGGATGAAGACGCGTTCGCCCGCCCGGCGCGCTGCCCGCCCTGGGACGTGAAAGCGCTCCTCGCACACATGTGGATCGGCCTCGGGCGCATCGAGCCGATGGTCGCCGCGGCGTCCCCACCCCCTGCCGCCGTCGGCCAGGTGACCGCCGGAGCTGCCGCGTACTACCAGCGCGGACCCCGGCGAGAACAAGCCGCGCATGCGGCCAGAATCAGTGCCGCACAGCAGGCGGCGCAGGCGTTCCCCACAGGGCACGATCTCGCATTCGCTCTCGGCAGGCGCGCAACCGCCGCCCTGGCCATCGCACGCGGCACGGACCCCGTACGCATCGTCCGCACACGCTGGGGCGATGACATCCCGTTCGCCGGTTACCTGGCCACCAGGGTGGTCGAGGTAGCCGTCCACGGACTTGACCTGACCGCGGCGCTCGGCCGCGAACCCGTCCTCACCACGGCAGCGGCCCGCGTGGTCAGCCAGGTCCTGTGCACTCTCCTGGGAGCCGAACCGCCGGCCCCGTTCAGCCGGGACCCGGTGATGTTCATCGAAGCGGGCACCGGCAGGCGCCCGCTCAGCGCTGCTGAGACAGCCGCCCTCGGCCCCCTCGCACCCCGCTTCCCGCTGATCTCCTAGTTCGCTTCCCCCTGATTTCCTAGTTCGAAAGAGTCGGCAATAGGCTTGTGATCTTGAATATAGTTTTGATAGAATTCAAGACAATAAGGCATTCCTGAACGGATGGTGGCTCATGTCCCACGAACCCATCCCCGGCAGCGGGCAGGACGGCGAGGAGCCGCCGCCCGCGCCCGGCGGCGGGTTCGGCACGGACGGTGCTGGCGCGGACGGTGACGGGTTCGGCGCGGACGGGTTTGACCTGGACGCGGCGATGGACCGGCTGGCCGCCGGCATCGACGCCGGGCGGGTGCAGATCCCGCCCGGCGGGGAGTGCGCGCAGGGCCTGTCGTTCATCGCCGCCGGGCCGCAGGACCTGGCCGCGCTCGGGGTCAATGACCTGGCCGGGCTGGGGGTGGCCGGGTTCGCCCAGGGCGGGGCGGCCGATGTCATGCCGCCGGGGATGGTGCTGCTCGGCCTGGCCGGGGCCGCCTGCGAACCGGGGACGCTGCGCGGGCTGGGTGACGGGCAGGTGCTGGGGGTGGCGGGGGCGGGCAGGCGGCTGGCCGCCCTGGCCGCGTGGGTGCAAACCACCGCGGTCGCCGAGTTCGCCGCCCGCCGCCCCGCCGGGCAGCCCCCCGCCCGGGTGGCCGGGGGGACGGTGAGTGAGTTCGCTGAGTTCGCCTCCCACGAGCTGGCCCCCGAACTGGTGGTCACCGACCGGGCGGCTGAGGAGGTGATGCGCCGCGCCGCGGCGGTCACCCGGCGGCTGCCCGCCTGTTTGGCCGCGCTGCGCGCCGGGCGGATCAGCGAGTTCCAGGTGATGATCGCCGCTGAGGCCACCGCGGGCCTGGCCGATGACGGCGCCCTGGAGGCGGATCAGCTGATCGCGGCCGCCGCCCCCGCGCTGACCCCGGGCATGCTGCGCACTATGTGCGCGCGGACGGTGATGATGATCGACCCCGCCGCCGCCCGGCGCCGCAAAGACCAGGCGGCCAAAGACGCCCGGATCGAGCGGTTCCAGGAGCACGCCGGGACCGCCGCCTTGTGCGGCCGGGACCTGCCCCCCGATGAGGTGCTCGCCTCGTGTGCGCACATCGACGCGCTGGCCCGGGGGCTGCGCGCCGCCGGGATGGCAGCCACCCTGCGGGCGCTGCGGGTCCGGGTGTTCTTGGACCTCACCCAGGGCAGGGACCCCCGCGACCGGCTCACCGCCACCAGCCAGCAGGCCCCCTCCGCCGCCACCGGCGATCAGTCTCCCGCCGCCAGCGGCCAGGACTCCCGCGCCAGCGGCCAGGACTCCCCCGGTGCTGGCAGCCGGGGCAGGCGGCGTGACGGTATGGCGGGCGCAGACCCCGACGGCACCGGCCGGGACCAGGCCGGAACCACGGACCCCGGTGATGCCGCAGCCTGGAACGAGGGCAACTACCACCCCGGGGACCGGGACAACCAGACCGGCGGGTATGACCCAGGCGAGAACGCCCAGGACCAGGACGGCGCAGACGGGCACGACGGCACTGGAGGGCAACAGCCCGGCGGCACCGGCGGCACCGGCGGCACCGGCCCCCGCCCCGCAGGCCCGGCCACCCCCGCAGCCCCCGGCGGCCGGGCCGCCTTCCCCGCCCTGATCAACCTGCTCATCCCC
>Ga0213875_10000161_pt1 | contig 70921 bp, 48 predicted proteins | sample BarmaccomBMRX_R8_FD_160105 | JGI IMG/M metagenome (GOLD analysis project Ga0213875, IMG submission 160105) | Root-associated microbial communities from Barbacenia macrantha in rupestrian grasslands, the National Park of Serra do Cipo, Brazil - RX_R8 | ecosystem: Host-associated > Plants > Roots...
TAGCCCGCAAGTTGGCGCGGTTGGCCTGGTCACTGCATAAACATGGCACCACTTACGATCCGGCGCGGGTTTATCAGCAAAATCAGTCCTCGCCCCCTTGACGCTAACCATAGAATCTCCCCCTTGTTAAGGGGGAGGTTGGGTGGGGGTCTGTGGTATCCTTCATCCTTCATCCTTTCCTGCTGGTATCTGTTGGGGCAAGGTCACAGAGAAGGTGGTGCCGCGCCCGGCCCGGCTTGTGACATCAATACGACCTTCATGGGCTTCGACTAACTGCTTGACGAGATAAAGCCCCAAGCCGGTGCCTTTAATGCCCCGTGCGATGGCATCCGGGGTGCGATAGAAGCGTTGGAAGAGTTGCCCCATTTGCTCTTCTGACATCCCCATGCCTGTATCCGTTACCGACAGAGTAATGGTATCGGCCTCTTTGCACAAACTCAAAGTCACGGTGCCGCCCTGGGGTGAATATTTAACGGCGTTAGAGACCAGGTTAATAATGACTTGTTCCATGCGGTCGGGGTCTATATAAGCTAATAGAGGCTGTTCACAGCACTCAAATTTAAGCTCAATTTTTTGTGAGTAGCGGAGCGCCGTCTTCTGGTCGTCGAGTACGCGCTGGCACAGTTCTGCCAGATTCGCCGCTTCACGGCGCAGGGTGATGCCGCGTCCCGCCTGCAAACGTGATACATCTAACAATTCGCTGACCATACGATCCAGGCGACGACAGTGGCGCATGATGACTTCGGTCATCTCTCCCCGCTGTTCGGCAGATACTTTATCGGCTGCGGTTTGCAAGAGCGAAGCATAACCCAGAATGCTGGTGAGGGGCGTCCTGAGTTCGTGCGCTACGAAACCGATAAAGTCGGATTTCATCTTGTCCAACTCGCGTTGCGCGGTCACGTCAGCAACCACTAACATCGCTCCTAACTTGCGCTGATCGTCACTCACTAAGGGCGTCAATTGTGCGGACAAGATGCGCGGTGTTTCGTTAGCGGCTGTACTGCGGCTGGCTTCCGCGCATATCTTTTCAATATCAAGTGGGTTATCGTTGTGCTTGATTTTTTCAAAGAGGTCGGCTAAGTCTAAAAGCCCGCAATCGCGCAGCACTTCGGGCACGCTCTCGCCCAGTTGCGGTACGGCATCCAACAGCACGCGGGAAGTAGCCGCATTGACAAAGAGCGCATCGTTCTCTTCATCGCTAATAATAAGCGCATCATCAATGCTTTCAATAGCCGCGTAAAGCTTGGTGCTTTGCTCGGCTAAGAGTTGATAGGCGTCCTGTAAATCGCGGTTGGCTAAAGCGATGCGCCGCCGTAAGATTTCATAGTATTCAAGATTTTCTAAAGCTAATCCGGCTTGTTCGGCGAGGGTTTCTAGCAAGGTGGCATCGCGTGCCGTGAAGGGATGTCCATCGCGGCGTCCTACGGCTACCAGAGCACCACTAAACCGGCGTTCACCTTCGGGAGCCTCGTCGGGATTACCTTTCCCTCTCGGTAATGGAGCCGCCACGACAGTGTGCGTGCCATGCCGCAGCACGGGCAGCAAAGTTGTCGAGGCATCTTGTATATCAAGCTCAGCGCAGAGTTTTTCCAGGAGAGGGAAGAGAGATTTCTCTTTAATATCTGTAGCCCCATTTAACGAAGCCGTTGGCTTGGAGTTGCGGTTGCTGCTGGCCCTACTGAGCCACTTGGATTTCTTGGGTGCAGCAGGCTGCTTTTCTGGGGACATATTATTGTCACCACCATCCCCATTCTGATGAAACCCGGAGTAGTCTGCTGCCAGAGGCCAGAGCAGGGTACTTTTGCCAGCGACAACCTGTTGCACAATTTCATGCAGTAGTGAATCACCGCGCATTCCAGTGGGTGCTGTCTCGTGTAGCACTAAGAAAACTTCGCGCGCTTGCAGGGCTTCCCGCGCTGTAGCACGAATCTCAACCTGGAGGCGGTCGCGGTCATGACCGGAGGCCATCACTGCGCCCCCGCGTGCCAGAGTCGCCACTGCCGCGTCCGCACGCCAGTTAGCTTCCCATTCCTGGCGATAGTTCAGGGCCGTTGTCACGCCAAAAGTCAGTGCCCCGGCTAAAAACGGCTCCATGACGGGCAGGAACGTGTTGTGCTGATCCAAAGCCCATACTGCAACCCGCCAGAGGATCACTCCCGAACCAAAAATCCAGATGGTGCCACCCAGTGCGCGCCGGGGTGAGGTCAAGGCACCCGTGAGCAGGGCAAAGCCAAACAGCAGGCTCAGTTGGAGCCAGGGTGGAGCCTCCTGTAGAGGCCGGTTCATTAAGATGTCATCTAAGGCGTTGGCCTGTAGCTCAATGGCGGGTTGAACGGTGGAAAAAGGTGTCGCCCGATATTCAAACGTTCCCGCTGCGGTGGTGCCAATTAAGACGATGCGCCCCTTGAGGGATTCTGCGGGCACGCGCCCATCGAAGAGTTCATTGAAGCTATAAGTGGGAAAGGTGCGGTTGCCTCCCGCCCAGTTAATCCAGGCTTCACCATTTTTGTCGAGCGGCACCACCCGATTCCCCAGACGCACTTGATTGCTCTCCGCGATGATGTCCTGCGGCTTTAAGTCCAGGAAGTGTGCTGCCGCCGCCAGGGAGAGTGAAGGGTAAATCTGGTTTTTATAGCGAATGAGATGAGGTATGTGACGCAAGGCACCATCCGCTTCAGGGCGAATGTTAATATGCCCGACGAGGGATGCGCTGTGTTGCAATGCTGGAATCGCGGAGGTGGCCCATACCGCAGGACGGGCCGGAGCATGGTGGTCTGTTACATTAAAGCCCGATTGTTGGAGACGCGAATCATCGGCCAGGCTCACCGGCAAAGTCGGATTGTAGTAGAGCGGAACGTGGAACACCGCGGCCTGGATAACGCGTTGTGCCATATTACAGGCATGAGCTAAGCGGGCATCGTCTTCGGGGGTATAGGCCGGAGTGGAAAATAGTATGTCAAACGCGATGGTTTTAACACGGGCATGTTGCAGCCGCTCCACGACATCGGCGTAAATGCTGCGCGGCAGGGGCCATCTTCCCACCCGTGCCACAGTCGCATCATCGGCTACTAAGAGTACGATATTGCCAGAAGGAAAACGTGGCCCGCGTGCCCAAAATAAAGCATCCAGGGTGCTGAAGCGCAGCCCATCCAGCCAGTGTAAAAGAAAGAGAACTTCAATCAGGGTTGCGCAAAGCACGCTCAACAACAAGCCTTGTCGAAATCGAGGAACTAATCGCAATCGCTGAAAAGGGCGCATGAGCACAACAAACAGGTGGCAATAATAATTAGTTGGACGTTAGCAGTAGATAGAGTCAGTGTACTCGTTAAAGCATAGCTGCGTGAACTTCTGTCTGCACTTGTAATGGTAAGACAACAACCGTCCAGCTAGGTTCTAAGCTGGGCGGTTGTTGAATTGGGTCTTGAAATCTTTACTCCAATGGGTGCATCAAAGCAAAGGTATATTGAGAATCGGTAAGGTTAAAGTTCCCCCCGGTAATATTGGATTAAGCAAGCCTCTTACTATTTTCTGTGGGTTACTCACCCAAACCTCACCGCTAGTGACCGTCAATATGTCTGTGTTGCCGGGGCCAGTGCCGATTTCAATGCTAAAGTCAGTGCCATGCGCTCCCGCGGTGGCTGTGGGGGTGACGACATCAAAGTTGTTGGGCTTATGGACGTGATAGAATGCCTTCCCCGCTCTTTGCCGCACCACCGTATACCAGGGGCCAGAGAGTTGTCCATCTAAAAATGATTGTAAAACAGTGAGGTCACTATTGGACTCAAGTGTAGCTGTTGAGCTATCGGAAGTGGTGCCATCGGCAAAGCGGATGACTGCTGAACCTTGTGCCCCGGTGCGGATGCGGTCGCCGCCATGCAATTCCATACCCTGGGTCGCCGCAATTGGCTGTGTGTCTTGGGGGCGTTGCACCGTGGTATCATTCGCGCCCACTAGAATCGCTGGCGCTGCCTTATATTGAGTCGTGTAACGTCCTACGAAGCCCTGGGCACCGGCGTGCCCGTTGCCTTCGTGGAAGGGACAAACAATAAGGGGAAACTCCTGCTTGTCACGCGGGGCGCGGATTATCAGGTAATCCTCATCGTTTTCGGCCCCTTCCGGTCGTGGGTCAGCCGGGCAACGCATCAAATCTGCGGGCAGATAACCAGCATCGCGCAATTGTTTGAGGCTGAGCGGGGAATGCCCATGTTCCTGGCGATAGGCATCCCAGGCTAACACAATAGCTTTCAAGCGCGCATCGCATTGCGCTTTTTGCGCGGTAGCGCGGGCTTTACCTACCAGACCCAGCAGGGTGGCCGCCATAATCGCTATGATGCTCAACACGACAAGCATTTGCACGAGGGTAAAGCCGTGCCCACTCCAATGCCGGTGGCTGCCTACCCTACGACGTGTGAGGGCACGCCCCCTGCGCTGATTTGAAAGTGGCAATTGAAATAACGGACGGACAGGTTCAGCCTCGAATTCTGTTTTCATGATAACCCCTACATGAGCCAGATCACATTGGTTTCTATCCAATATTGAGAACCAACGTGGCGCGACCAACGCATTTGTATAACGCTATTCAGTGCAAAGTTATGGCCAACAGTGCGTTTCGTGTCATTTGATTTGAGATGGGCTAAAGCTCTTTGGCACAAATTTTGACAAGGCTGTGACTCCATCGTTACACTGACGGCACGGTCGGTTTGCGCTGGAAGCTAGATTGGTATAATTTCGGCGAATTCGCCTGTGCTGGGACATGGCCCGACTACCTTACCCGTATGACTATGCTTTCCTCTGATTCTCCTGAGCCGCGTTCTTCCGCCAGTGAAGTGGCTATCCCGACTGGTGAGCCACCATTGGTAGCCCAACCGCCAGTGGCGGCAACAGGAGATGCCGTGCCAGTGGCTCAACCGCCCTTAGTGGTGCTATATCAGACTGCGGCTTTTGCACTTTCGGCGTTGCTATCGCCTTATCTGGTTATCCCGGCAGGCACCGTTGGCATTGTGGCCTCACAGCCATCCAGCAAAAGACAACTAATTCTCTGGACATCGCTCAGTGTTTTCTTTTCTACTGTAACGCCCGCACTTTATGTGGTGATTCAAATTTTGCGCGGCAAGATTACCGATGTGCATGTGATGGAGCGCGAGCAGCGAGGCGGGCCATTCATGGTGGCCATAGCCTCCTGCTTTATCGGTGCCCTGGTGTTGCGCCAGATTCATGCGCCGCCCGCAGTCTATAGTATTGGCATTGTCCTCGCGGTCAATGGCATTATCCTCTCTTGGATTACTTCTTTCTGGAAAATCTCGATGCACGTCGCAGTACTTTCTGCGACGGTGCTGGCGGCTATCATCGTCGTGCCGGGCATCGGTGTATGGCGCATCGTGTGGTTAATTCCAGCTTTAATCTGGGCGCGGGTTACGCGTAAGCGCCATACCCTGGGGCAGGGCATGGCGGCCTGTGCGGTGGCTTGTGTGGTCACGGGCACCGTACTTTACTTCAGTATCAATTTATGGCCCAGAGTCACCCATAAATTCAATCGCGCTGTGACGCAAATTCAGCACGGCCCCCGCACCTGACACGACCTAATATGAGATGATGAAGCGATTTAATAGCAATCCCCAAGACTTTATTGAAAAGGCCAAAACTTAGCAGAGCAAGGTTGACATGGCTTAATCTACAGTTAGGTCAGCTTCTATTTGTTACAGTGGGTTAAGTAAAGGCAAATGTCAAAAATGCTTTGTTAGCCAGGCAATTAACCTCTACAACGCAACATGCAACGAGAAATGCGCTCCTCCTGGATGCAAAGTCCGATGGTAAGTTACATCGTCGCAGTTTGCACCGTGCTGGGTGCATTATTTGTTAAGCTGCGATTAGAGCCTTATATCGGCCATGACAGACCGTTTCTCTTCTTTTTTGGTGCAATAACCCTTAGTGCGTGGTTCGGAGGCTGGGGGCCAGGGCTGCTGGCCACGGCACTCTCGGCTTTTTTGGCTTATTATTTTTTCTTACATGCACTCAATAACAATAATCTTGCAGAAATTTTTGAACTGACATTATTTGTTTTAGAAGGTCTGCTCATCAGTTGGCTCAGTGGATCATTGCGGGTGGCCAAGGAACGCGCTGAAGCCAATGCACAGCAGATGCTGGCTAATGAGGCCGCGTTGCGAGAGAGTGAAGGCCGCTTCCGACATTTGTCTGAATCTGGACTCATTGGTATCTTTTTCGCTAATGCCAGAGGGGACATTACCGAGGTCAACGATACTCTAACCCGGATGCTAGGGTACACTCGTGATGAATTGGTCACTGGTGTGGTGCATTGGCCAGACTTAACGTTGCCACCTTATAAGCATCTAGATAATGAAGCTTTTGAACAATTAATACGGACGGGAATTTGTCCTACCTATGAAAAGCAGTGTCGGCGCAAGGATGGCAGCCGCATCTGGTTGTTGAGCGGTGCGGCCATTCTCGATCATAAGAAATTTACCGGAGTCTGTTTCGTTTTGGACATCACCCCGCATAAACGCGCTGAAGAGGAGTTGAGTCGCTCGCGTGACCAGCTACAGGCCATCCTGGGCGGTGTGGCCGATGGCATCACGGTGCAGAATGCTGCTGGAAAGCTCGTCTATGTTAATGCTGCTGCTGCCAAATTATTAGGTTATGAGTCGCCCCAAGCATTACTAGAAGCCCCAATCCAGGAAATCCTCGGTAAATTTGAAATGATGGATGAGGCGGGGCAACCTTTTCCTTTAGAAAAGCTGCCGGGCCGACTGGTGTTTCAGGGCAGTCCGGCCCCAGAGACCCTCATTCGGTATCGCGTGGTGGCGACCGGGGAGGAGCGGTGGTCACTGGTGACGGCCACGCCTATCCGTGACGAACAGGGAGAGGTTAGCTTAGCCGTTAACATTTTGCATGATATTACAGCGCGTCGTAACGCCGAGGCCGAGCATCAGTTTATGGCTGAAGCCAGTGCGTTGTTAGCTGCCTCGCTGGATTACGAAACGACACTCGCCAGCGTAGCGCGTCTGGCGGTAGCCCATCTTTCGGATTTATGTATCGTTGATATGGTCGAAAAGAATGGTGCGGTATGCCGTCTGGCCGTAGCCCATGCTGATCCTGTGCAAGAAGACTTAATGCACGAATTGCAGCGCCGTTACCCGCCAGCACCGGGACTGCCACATCCGGCCCTGGAAGTGTTAGAGACCGGGCAGTCCGTGTTGTTGCCAGAACTTTCAGAAGAATTTTTAGCGGCTATTACGCAGGACGAAAACCATCTGCGCATTCTGCGCGACGAATTGAAATTCCAATCCGCGATGATTGTGCCATTGATGGCACGAGATCATATCTTGGGCGCGATTTCCTTTATATCTACCAAAGGGAGCCGCCGCTACAACGCCATTGATTTGACACGGGCCGAAGACCTGACACGCCGTGCCGCGCTGGCTGTGGATAATGCCCGTCTTTATAGCGCAGCCCAAGAGGAGCAGCGAAGGGATGCATTTCTGGCTCAAGCCAGTGCGGTTCTCGCTTCTTCGTTGGACTACAAGGAAACCCTGGCGAGCGTGGCGCGTTTGGTGGTGCCACAACTGGCCGACTGGTGTGTCGTTGACATCATAGAGGAAAATGAATCACTCCGTCGCGTGGCGGTAGCACATGTTGACCCGGCTAAGGTGAGTTACGGCTGGGCGGTGAGCCACCGCTATCCCAATCACCTGGATGATCCCGAAGGTATTCCGCGCGTGATCCGCAGTGGTAAATCAGCCATCTTCGACCAGATTCCCGAAGCCCTCTTACAAGCAGTCGCACGCGATGCAGAACACCTGAACATCTTGCGCGAGCTATATCTCAAATCGGGCATGGTTGTGCCCTTAGTGGCGCGCGACCGCACCCTGGGTGCGATTTCCTTTGGCATTTCGGAATCGGAGCGTCTTTATACTGAAGCTGATTTAAACCTTGCGGAGAATCTGGCGCGGCGTGCTGCCCTGGCCGTAGATAATGCCCGCCTGTATGGCGAGGCCCAGGAAGCTAACCGCGCCAAAGACGTGTTTCTGGCCACGCTCTCGCATGAGCTACGCACACCGCTGACGGCTATGGTCGGCTGGATTCACTTGCTCCGCTCCGGGCGACTTGATGAGACAATGACAACGCAGGCTTTAGAAGCCATCGAGCGTAATACCAAAGCCCAGACGCAATTGATCGAAGATTTACTGGAAGTCTCCCGTGCCATTACGGGCAAGCTGCGCTTGGAACTGCGCGCGGTTGATTTGCAGAGCGTTATTGAAGCGGCTTTAGAATCGGTGCGCCCCTCTGCCGAAGCTAAGGAAATTACACTGCGCACAGAATTCCAGCCTGATGTGAGTGCTATCTCTGGTGATCCGCACCGGTTGCAACAGGTCGTCTTGAACCTGCTTTCCAATGCCATTAAATTTACGCCGACTGGCGGTTGGGCCGTGGTAGAACTAAGCCAGGACAATGATTGGGCTTACATTACCGTGAGGGATAACGGGAAGGGTATTAACCCCGAATTTCTGCCCCATGTGTTCGACCGCTTCCGCCAGGCGGATTCCTCCATGACACGAGCCTTCGGTGGCTTGGGTCTGGGGTTAGCCATTGTGCATCATCTAGTGGAGTTGCATGGCGGAAAAGTAAGAGTGCAGAGTGAAGGTGAAGGGCACGGCGCAACTTTTGTCGTCCAACTGCCCCGTGACGCTGTACAGGACGAAGCCACCACTGCTGTGCTTAGTGGAGAAGTTGGTCAGGAGAGGACAGCTCATGCTATTAACATGTTGGATGGCAAGCCCCCGACACAGCAAACAGACGGCACGTTGGATAATTTGTCATGTCCTCCATCCTTAGCGGGCTTGCATGTGTTGGTCGTGGATGATGAGCCAGACGCACGATTTCTCGTTTCCACAATTCTGACCAACTGCGACGCGGAAGTGGTAACTGTTGCCTCAGTGGCGCAGGCAATGGAAGCCATAGATAACTTAAAGCCAGACATCCTGCTCAGCGACATTGGAATGCCAGATGAAGACGGTTATGCTCTTATCCGGCGCGTGCGCGCTTTAAAGCCAGAACGCGGCGGCACAATTCCCGCGCTTGCTGTCACGGCCTATGCCAAAGATGAAGACCGTGCAAAGGTGCTACGCGCAGGCTATCAACAACACATTGCTAAGCCACTTGACCCGGAACAGCTTGTGACGACTGTCGCTAATCTCGTTCGTGGGGTAGATGGCAAAGCGGCTTAAATAATAGAGATTGAGGTAACATCGTCTTATCGAGCGTGCTGCAAGACGCGAATTTGGGGTGTCGAGTAGGCAGCTAACTCATCTGGCGAGACCACCAAAGTTGGCGCAGCTACGTGTTGCACCTGTTCCGCCGAAAACAACGCCGTGAAAGCCCCGATAGGCAGAATCTTCATATCCACTTTGGCGGTGCCGTAATGCATGGGTAGCACCAGGCGGGGCTGTAAGCGATGGATGAAATCTTGCAGGTCTGCCAATCCGATAGTTGGCTTACCCCCAGTTGGTGCCAACAGAATATCCACTGGGCCACAGGCCGCAAGTGAAGTGTCATCCAGCCGATGACCCACATCGCCCATGTGCAACACACGCAGCCCTTCGCTTTCAAGCCAGATCATGGTATTTGGCCCTTCGCCTTTACGCTGTTCAAAGTCGTAGCTTTCAAAGACAGGCACCGCCCCAATGCGCAGGCCATGTGTCTCGACAACTTGACCCACAATTTCCAACCCCTGCACGATTTCAGGTTGCCCTTGAAGCTCTGTTAAGCACGAATGATATTTAGGGTTTTCATGCGAGAGCGTGACGACATCCGCACTTTCATTAATCGGCGCATAACCGGTTTGAGACGAGAACGGATCGGTAATAATCCTCACGGTGCCGTCGGGTGTTTGGGTCTCAATCAAAAATGCCGCATGGCCAAACCAAGTCAATTGCATATATTCTCCTAACGCTTTTAACCACAGAGACACAGAGATTTTGAGGATGGAGAATAGAGGTTAGAAAATCGAAAGACCTCTGGTAGAGCATCTGCTATCCTCCATCTTCGCTCTGCTATCCTCGTCCCCCTCTCAAAACCTCTGTGTCTCTGTGGTTAATTTAGTTTTTCTCCGGTAGGGTGCTTTCTACAATGTGACCACCTTCTAAGCGCAAGCGGTAATCAAATTGTGCAGGCTCGAAAGACTCGCTATGGGACACCAGAAATATCTGGGCGAAGTGGCGACGAATCGCGCCCTGGGTCAGTAAATCTACCAGGGCTTGAGTGCGCCTGCGGTCGAAACTGCTGAGCGGTTCATCTAAGAATAACCAGCCGGGACGGATATTATGCTCACCAGGTAAAGTGGCTAATGCAAAGGCGAGACGTAAAGCCAGGGAGATTTGGTCTCGTGCGCCGCCGGAAAAAACTCGCTTGCGTTGAAACGCATGGGCGCGGCTGTCATACACGGCCAGATAATTATTCTCTTCATCCCACAGCACATCCTGATAGCGGCCATCTGTAAGCAAAGGCAACAACTGACGCATATTCTGCATCGTCAGCGGCATGACGCGGCTCACAATGGATTGGCGGGTGCGGTTGACGATCTCGCTGGCCCGTCGCTTAACCGCAATATGCTTTTCTGCTTCATTGCGTGCGGTTTCTGCTTCACTTAAATCAAGTGGTTCTTCTCCTACCCCTAAAGCCTGAGCTTCTGCCCGACGTTGGCTACGGTTATCGCGCACAGCCTCCTGACGTTCATGCAATACTCTCTCCCAGGCTGGCGAGTCGTGTTGCGACGCTTGTCCAAATTCTGGATAACGAGTGGCAAGATATTCCAGCGGCTTAGCAGCGTCAATGCCCAGTTCCTGGCACAGCACAACTTGCTCGTTCTGTGCTTCTTCTTGTTGATGGCGGCGCGTAATGATAATTTGGTTCAAGCTCTCGGCTTGTTGCTGTAACTCGCTATCCCTGGCGCGAGAAGTTGCTGGATGGAGTTGAGCTAAATCATTCGTAATTATCAGTCTGATCTGCTGTAAGCGGGCTGCGGCATCGCTCAGAACTTCCGGTGGTTCGTTGTGCAAGACTGCTTGCCAGGCTTGGCCAAATTCTCTGGCTTTATTTGATAGCGTCTCTGCCAGTTGTTGTCCCACTTGCTGAACTGAGGGTAATTCCTGGGCGGCTGCTTGATCTTGCTGCCATTGTTGTTCTAAAAGAGCTAAATGAGTTTGCAAAGCAGATGCAGTAAGCGGTAAATCATTTTGCTGTAAAACCGGACGTACATCCTTGAGCAATTCCTGCTCTGTGCTGTTTGCCCTTATCTGCTGCACTGATTGATTTAGCTCTGCCTCTAACGTGGAGCGCGACTGCTTTTCCAATTCAGCCTTGCGGCTTTGCTGCTCTGCTTCCAAGCGAGCTTGCTCTTTATCGATTTGTCCCAAGGTCTCACGGGCCTGGCGCACCTGTTCTGGTAAGTTCGCGCTTGCTTGCTCGATAAGGACTGCCTGGAGAGCGGCATGTTCTTGAGTGGCCGCCTCTAACCAAACAGCAGTATCTTTATCTGATAAGGCTAATTCCTGTAGCAAAACTGTGACATGCTGCTGCTCTTGCTCCCATTGAATAGATTTTTCGTTGTGCTGAAGAGTCAAGGAATCAAGCATGGCTGCATGAGTGGTGCAATCCTCTAACTTATGACGTAAGGCTTGCAAAGCACCCCGCACACTATCGAGGTCAGGGGCGACTCCTAACTCCTGCAAGGTTTGTGGCAAGTCAGCGGCGGCTTGCAGTTCGGCTTGCAATCGCTGTTGTTCTTGACTCAGTTGCTCTAAGCGGTCAGTTGCCTCAATAGCTTCACCATCCACCAGAGTTTCTCGCAGTAATTCAGCATGGCGAGTGACTTTGTCTAAAGTCGCCAGCACTTGTGAGGCAAAGACATCTTCAATGGGCGAAGATTCAATGCGTACCTGAGTCGCTTCTCTTTGAGCCTGAACATCGGCCAGGATAGAAGCAATAAGTTGCGTTGGTAGCTGTTGCCGCGCTGTGTGAGTGAGAGACGCTTCAACTTGTTGCACGGCGTGGCGAGTTTCTTCGGCCAGGCGCAGGCGACGCTCGGCTGCTTCTAAATTTACCAGGCGTGATTGTAACTCTGGCAGTAGCGCGGCGTGATTCTGTGCCTGGGCCAGCAGAGTTTCTATTCCTTGCACTTCGCGCCCCGCAGCCTCAGCGACCTTTAGATGTTGTTGCAACAAAGCCAGGCGGGATAATCTTTGCTCGGCAGCTTGATATTCTTGCCATTGCGTTTCGGCCTGAATTAACGCGGTTTGCATATTCTGTCGCTGGCAGATCAAAGCTTGAAGCATAACTTCACCCTTTTGCCAGTCTTGCCAGACTTGATCGTAATGCTCTAACCGCGCTTGCTGTTGCTGCTGGGTTAACTGTAATTCCAGCCCATGTTTTTCTAAAGCTTCCAAACGAGCAAGTTTTTCTTTTAGCTCGCGCCACTGGTAAAGTTTTGCCTTGCGTTGGGGTAGGGTTGATTGTAGTAGTTGTAAGGTTTCAATGCGTGCTGTTGCTTGCTCGTAGGTGGTGCGCGTCTCTTGCCAGGCTTCTAAACGCCAGGCTAACTCCGCATCAACGGCATCTAACTGCGCTTGCAATTTTGTGGCTGTCGTTAAACTCTGCGCAATGGTGGCCCGTTCCCCTGCTATCTCCTGCTGCCGTTGGGCCGCTGCTGCTACGTCTTGTTGCCATTGCTCCTGTCTGGCTGCGGCTTCGCAGAGGCGTGCATAGAGTAGACATTGCTGCGCGGAATGCACAGCCTTCTCTAAGTCGGGCAGGGCTGCATCTAAACGTGCCACATGAACGCTCTTGCGCAGCGTGTCGAGCGTATCACGGTCTTCTTTAGTGACTTTGTATTCGGCTTCTAACTGGGTGAGGACGCGCAGGTTCAGCAGTTCGTTGATGGTGGCACGGCGAGCTTCGGCGTGCAGGTCTTCTAACCGTTCCAGTCGCTTCTGTTCGACAAAGCAGGTATTAAGCAAAGCATCCGAGGTCAGGCGTAATTCTTCAAAGATGCGCCGACTGGCTTCGGAACGGATAGAAATCGTTTCAGTCTCACCGTTAAGAGCGGGACAGACTAATTTTACGGTGTGGCTTTTGCCAACTTTGCGGCGGATAGAAAAGCGTCTATTCTCAATAGAGAATTCTAACTCGACTTCTAAGATATCTTCGTTATAGCTGCGCAGGTCTTCTATCTTATAGTCACGGTCACTGGTGAGTGGTTGCCCATAAAGCGCAAAAAAGACGGCTTCAAAAAGGGATGACTTGCCCGCTTCATTATGCCCTTCGATAAGGATGGTGCCCTGGGCCGGAAATTGAAGTGCGACTTCCGAAAGTTGTTTGAAGTTGCGCGCTACCAGACGATGCAGCAGGATCATCGGGCACCTTTCGTCAAGCGGTCATAAGTCATTTCCAGGTGTTGCCCGGCTAAGTGACAAATCTCCTGTTCCGCCGCATCATCAGAATAGTTCTCTAGCACACATTGCATCTGATGTTTCAGTTCCGCCCCGGCGTCAAAGCTCACGCCATAGCCAATCAGCAAATCTTCAGCGTGGTCGTAAACCGTCAACTCTGCCGTCTCAAGCTGACAGTAGAAGTTGCGCTCGTTGGCCTCAGCTTGAATGGCTGCTAAGTCAATCTCTTGAAATCGCTCACGCGGCACCCGCCCGCTTAAGCGCACGCGCAACAACTGCGACGGATCGGATACCTCTTCAATAGCGGCCCTCACCCCCGGCCCCTCTCCCCAACTTGGGGAGAGGGGAGAGTCACCATTAGCAACGGGAGAAGAGTTAAATTCGGGTTGAGGATCTTCCTCAGTGTCTTTTGCTAAACCCATTTCAGATTCGCTTCTCTCCCCCTCTCCCCAAGCTGGGGAGAGGGGGCCGGGGGGTGCGGGCCAATCTGTCAGATCAATCCTCAATGTCCGCATCGGTTGCGTGGGCAGGGGAACATACTCGGCTTCAACGTGCCCTGGTTCCATGCTGAGAATCCAGAACCCGCACTCTAACTTTTCTTCGCCGAAATGAATGTGCTCGGTTCCACCGGGATTCAATAGCACGGCACCACCGGGAAGGCGCTTTTGTTGACGCTCATGTAAATGACCAATACAAAGCGCATCGGCCTGGAGCTTATCCAGATTCTCCAGGGATAACGTCGGCTCTTGCACATCAGCGCGTGCCCAGCCTTCGACTCCATAGTGCAGCAAGCCAATGTTGATGTCGCCCTCGCGCTGATGCTCTTTAACAGTATCTTCCAGCGGGCATACATCTAAGGGCCGATTAAAATCACTGCTCATGCCCCAGATGCAGACACGCTGGCCTTGAATCTCAACCATTCTTGACTGCACCTCATGACTATTGCGGAAGAGGTGAATCGCATCTAAAGCCGCTAACTCTTCCTGGGGCGCAATGCCGCCATCATAGCCATAACTGCGTGGGCTATCGTGATTGCCCGTAATGGCAAAGATAGGAATATTGGCTTCCCCCAGGCGGCGCATCTGCCGGGCCACAAAAAGCCGCTCCGCATTGCGCGGGTCAGGCCGATCAAAGAGGTCTCCGGCGTGCAAGAATAAATTCGCCCGTCGCTCTAAAGCTGCATCCACCACGCGCTCAAAGGCCCGCTGCAACGACCGTCGCCGTTCTTCCAAACGGTCAGGCCGCAAGCGGGCATAATACACCCCTAAATGATTATCACTGGTCACAATAGCCGTAATCATGCACTCTTTAGTTTACGATAGTGAAAGACCTCATCCCCAGTTCTCTGACGAGGATAGAGAGTTGCAGAGCCGGGAATAAGGCCCTCACCCTCAGCCCCTCTCCCAATACTGGTAGAGGGGAGCACTAAGGCGGACTGGCTCCTAAGAGTATGATGCTTCTGAAAGAGAAACTTTGCCTGAGAAGAAGCGTAGGGGTGTGAACTCCCCTCTACCAGTATTGGGAGAGGGGCTGGGGGTGAGGGCTACTGACGGTGCCCCATCAACCTGCCATTGTTAGAGGGCCAGGGCAAAGCTAAATTCCCATTGCGTCCGTTTACTTAAGAAAGGGAATCTCAGGAACTCTTAGTTCTTCGATAAAAGCTTTGCCATTTGTAAAGGCCCAGTGGCGTCACAGCGCACTTGGGTGTTAAGCTGCTGGCTCATTTCGGCGAGGGTGATGTCATCTAACATGCGGCTTTGGTTGTCTACCGCATCGGGTGGCAGAAAGACGTAATCGCCACAGTTGCGGCCCTGTAAGTTATCCAAGATTTCCTGGCCCATCAATAATCCCGCGCAGGCGACGTTGCCGCCCCAGAAGGTGTTGCGGATGGTGGCGACTTCGGCCTGGGCGATTTGCTTTTCGGTTAAGGCTTCGGCTAACTCGTGCAAAGCAGGGGCGGCCAGTTCTCCGGTGACAAGCGTGATGCGGGGGATTGTGGAGTGTGAATTGCGTGGGGTAGAGCGGCGACGGAGTTTGGCAATTTCGTCTTGGAAAGAGCGAATCATACCGACGCCGTTAGCGTATTGCGGAAAGCCGTCATAGAACGCGGTACCCGGCATTTCTTCGCCTGCTAAGAGATACATCTCGTCGGAGGCGTAAACGAAGCGCGTGCCAAATTCTCTGAGTGCGGCTTTTTGATAAGGCTTCAACTGTTGAAGCACCTGTTGGGCTTCCTCCGGCTGCACGGTGCGCAGGTTGCGCGAGGCGGGCATGAACTTAGTGAGACCGACTGGCACCACCGCCACCGATTCCACACCCGGCCAGAGCGTCATGAGGTCGTGGAGGCTGCGGTCGAGTTGCTCCCGGTCGTTTAAGCCGGGGCAAAGCACGATTTGGGCGTTGATCTGGATACCGTTAGCAATCAGATAGCGCATCCGCTCCATAATCTCGCCGCCGCTTTTGTTGCCCACCATGCGAATGCGGGTGGCCGGGTCGGTGGCGTGGACGGACACATACAGCGGCGAGAGCTTTTCCCCAATGATGCGCTCGTAGTCGGCGTCTTTTAGATTAGTGAGCGTGATATAGTGGCCGTGCAAAAAAGACAGGCGGTAATCGTCGTCGCGCACGTAAAGCGTGCGGCGCAGGTTCTTTTTGGCGGTGTCGTTCTTGATGCGGGGCGGCAGTTGATCCACAAAGCAGAACGGGCACTTATTGGTGCAGCGTTTGACGCCATCGAAAAGCTCGGCATCTATGCCAATGCCCAGTGGCTCGAAAGCGTCTTTTTCAATATCGAAGCGTTCCGGTTGCCCGTTGGAATGCAGCACGGTGAGGGTCAGGTGGTCTGAGACATCCGCTGTTTTGAGTTGAATGGAATCGCGCACTGGTTGGTCGTTAATCTGCATCAGACGCACGCCAGCCATTAAGCCCAAGTCTTCGGCAATGCTGCCGGGTTCCACTTCGGCAATCGCCACGCTGCGCGGCATCTCGGCGGAGCGCACTCCGGCTAAACGTTGACCCTCGTTGCGTTCCAGGCGCAACTGCTCATTCTCTTCGACTTGATTCTTATATTTCTTCATGATCTCAATACTACACGACTGCGGCGGGGACTTCTTAGCGCAGATTTTCGCGCACCGCATCTGGTAAATACGTGCGGAAGATATAACCCTGCTCTTGTTGTGGTATGTGGCAGGCCTGGCAGTAGCCTAATTTTCCACGATTCTCCGCATCTTCGGCTGTTCCATCCACCATCATATATTCCCAATCGCCCTTAGCAGGGTCATACCCGGCTTCACGCTTTATCATAACCGTTAGCAATTCTGGGGTTGGGCTATCTTGCTGAGATAATTTTTCTTTGACGATGACTGAACCCGCAGCAAACTGTGGTATTTTTTGGGTTAACATCGCTTGTTGTCCAATGTCATTAACATAAACTTTGATGAACTTGCCATCGTGAGGGTTCAGTATGGTCCTAGCGCACTGGGCGGCTCTTGGTGCTGGCACATAATAAGGTGTTGGATTGACCAGAGTCCATTTTCGATAATCTGCAATCTCTTGCGGCCCTGCTGCTGGCGCGTCAGAGATTTTCCCATTACTCTTACCCTTATGTGCCGACTTACTTGCTAATTGCAACAGGTTAGGTGTGCTGATACAGCGTCCGACGCTCAGAACCAATAAGCCACCGACCAAAACAGAAGTTGCCGCATATTTCATGTCATGCCCTCCAGAACCTACAAATAAGTCTTTACTTAATAAGCTGAGTCTTTCCCGAACGGAATATACGGCAGTAAAGCAAGGCTATAATTAAAATGCAAGCAACTTGTAGACGCTTTAATTGCGTTTAGGAGTCACCTTTTTCGTGGTAGCACCAGAACACTAAGAGGAGTGGCTAATTTAAGTGAATCGTATTTGCACAGGCCACGGCTCTTTATGATTAACTGAATCTTATGGTAGCTGACAGATGGGATCGCGTTCGTTATGCGTGGCAAGAAGGCAATTACCCACTCACCAAGTGGATTATCGTCATTAACATTGCCACGCTGATTGCCTCGGCCTGCACGCCTATCGTTGGCCAGTGGTTTGCTTTTGATGCGCCTGTCTCACTGGCTCATCCGTGGGCGCTGCTCACTTATCCGTTGGTCTCTTTTGACCCGATTAGCCTGATTTTCTATGGTTTGTGGTTGTATTGGATCGGTGGCTCATTAGAGCGTTCCTGGGGCACACGCTTCTATGCGGGTTATCTGGCGGCGATGTCGGTCATAACGGCGCTGGGGATGTCAGCGGGGGCAGCGTTGCTGCACGGTGTATTTCCAGTGAACGTAACGTTGCCCTTAGCGGCTCTCACGGTAGCGTGGTGCATGTTGAACCCTGATTTAGAAATCCGGTTCTGGGGCATTATCCCAATTTTAGCCAAGTGGCTGGCCGTTGGCGAAGTGCTGATTATCTTCTTTACCCATGCCAAAATGCACCCTCTGTTTGGCTTCTTTGCGCTCTCCGGTTGTGCAGCGTCTTATTTGTGGGTGCGGACACGCGCCTGGAGCGATGTCCACCTCTATTCCTCAATGCCCTATGCGCCACGACCCAAAAAACAGAAAGTGCAACGTGGCCCGCGTGACGACAAGTTTTCAATGCGCGACTTAAACCCATTCGAGCGCATTGCACGAGCGCGGCGCAAGAAGCAATTTGAACGGCTGATGAAAGACGATTAAATACATAAACAAGCCCCCGATTGAAATCGAGGGCTGCGAAACCAAACCCACCCTCGTGGGTTAGACTCTGCACTTAGACGCCACTAAACAGGGAATCCGCGCAGGCGGATTTCGTCTTGCAGCCCTCGATTTCAATCGGGGGCTTGTTTATTTCTGTCCTAGGATGGCTCTTTTAAGCCGTTGTTACTATGGTCAGCCTGGCTCGGTGGTTAAGCCAAAGTGCATCCTCTGTTACGATGTAATAAAGGGACAACCAAGGAGTAGCGATTAAAATCTACTTGGCTGCACCACCAGCCGCAGCGTGACCGGGTAAGTCTTCCAGTGTCGCTAAGGTTGCCAGGTCTTCGGCCAGGGCCGCGATAGAATCACGCGAGGCCGCAATGACGGAAGTGCGCTTGAGAAAGGTTTCCACCCCAATGCCTTGGGCAAAACGCGCGGTGGAACCCGTGGGCAAAGTGTGCGATGGCCCAGCGATGTAATCACCCAGTGGCACGGGTGTATTTAAGAATACAGCACCGACGTGCGACAGCCTGGGCAAGAGCGATAGGGCGTTATGGCTCCAGATTTCAGCGTGTTCCGGGGCGGCTAAGTCGCAGAGTTGCAGGGCTTGCTCCATTGATTCAACGGATAACACCAGAGAGTGTTCGAGGGACTCCCGTAAAATGGCAGCGCGTGCCCCGGTGCGTGTCTGGGCTTCCACATGGCGCATCACCTCATGGCACAGCGTGAGGGATGGCGCAATGAAGCAGACAAAGGAATCCGCGCCATGCTCGGCCTGAGCGATCAGGTCTGCGGCTAACTGTGGGGCTAAGGCGGCAGTTTCGGGCGTGTCATCCGCCAGCACTACCACTTCGCTGGGGCCATATAGCCCATCAATGCCGACTATGCCATAAAGGTATTTCTTGGCCAGGGTGACATAGATACTGCCGGGGCCAACAATCTTATCCACAGCGCGCACCGTTTCTGTGCCATAGGCGAGAGCAGCCATCGCTGCCGCGCCGCCGACTTTATAGATTTCCTGGATACCTGCGACTTTAGCCGCCGCTAAGATCATAGGGTGGGAAGTGCCATCTTGGGAAGGTGGCGAAGCTAATACCAAGTCGCGCACCCCGGCCACCCGCGCAGGCACGGCCAGCATGAGAACTGTGGAAGGATAGGCAGCGCGATAGTTGGGCGCATACATTCCCACGCGCTCAATGGCCGTGTAGCGTTGTCCTAAAAACACGCCATCCGGTGAAGTGGTGAACCAGTCACCTACAGGCTGTTTGCGGTGGAAATACTCAATGTTACCTGCCGCCCGCTGCAACGCTTGCTTAGCTCGGTCGGGCAGGCTTTGCCAGGCAGCTTCAATCTCTGCTTCGGTAACCCGGAGTTGCGACTGTTCCAGAGTCGGGCAGTCGAACTGCCGCTCGATGCGCAGCAAGGCCGTGTCACCCTCATGGCGCACCGCCTCACAAATCTCCCGCACCGACGCCTCGACTTGGGGATCGGCTCCCAGAGCGCGGACGGCATTGGCCCGCTTTACCGCAGCCTGTGCTGCGGCATAACCTTCGATAAGTTGCATAATGGTGGTCGGTGGTCGGTAGTCGGTAGTCGGTGAGGAAAACCAGAGGTTAAGGAAATCGCTCTACCCCGGTCTTCCCACTGACTACCGACCACCGACCACCGGCTACTGACTACCGCGCTTTTGGATGCGCTATCTGACCAGTCTGCGCCGACTCGTAGATAGCGTCCATGAGTTCGCTCTGGTTGATGCCATTGAGGGGGCTGGTCATGGGTTCATCACGGCCCAAAATGGCGTTAATGAAGTTGTCGTTGGGGGTCTCGGCCTTGCCGGGGATAGGCGGATATTTAATCTGTCCTTCGCCACGACGGAAGACCTTAATCCAGCTACCGCCCCAACCATCAATCTCCACGCGACCCTCTTCAAAGGTCAGATACATGCCTGCGCCATCGCTGGGACAGTTACCGACAACGGTAATAGTCGCCAGAGTCCCATCGGCGAAGCGGATATTCACGGTGCCGTTAATGTCCACGGGGGTATCCATGTTATCTACGAACGCCAGCACATCTTTGATAGGCTGCTCGACTGTCCACACCAGGCTGTTGAAAAGGTGCGCGCCGCTGTCGTACATTTGACCCCCACCCGAAAGGGAGGGGTCTTGACGCCATGAACCCTTGGTGCCCTGACGCCAGTTCTGCGCTAACCAACCTGTCACGGTTTCCAGCTTGCCCATTTCCTTATTGCGCACAATGTTGCGCAAATAACGGAATTCCGGGGTGCAGGGCGTGTTGTAGCCAATCGTGAAAATCTTGCCCGTCTCTTTAACCTTCTCTGCCAACTTATGCGCCTGATCCGAAGCCGTGACCATTGGCTTTTCCATCAAGACATGGCAACCAGCCTCCAAGGCTTGTATCCCATGCTCGTAGTGCATGGTGTGGGGCGTCACGATGCTGACGGCATCGGGTTTCGCCTCGGCATACATCTGAGCCGGGTCGGTGAAGATCGCCGGTTTTGGCTCATAATCTTTCAGGTTCCGCTCGATGAAGCGGTTCACCACGTCTTCCGACACATCGCTCAGAGCAACGATCTCCACATCGGGATTCTTCTTGTATCGTTGGGCATGAGCGCCCGCCATCCCACCACATCCTAAAATTGCAACGCGAACTTTCGCCATCAGAATGTCCTCATCTCCAGATTTTTGTGAGTTGTTAGAAATTACAGAGCATGAATAGGCACCCGGCGACTAAAGTCGCGGCTCAAGGCGTGCCGCTGACCGTCCCCCTGCGGGGACGGCACACAGTATGTAGGCGCTCCGTCCCCGCAGGGGGACGGTCGGCCACAGGCCAGGAGACGCGGTTTCAACCGCCGGGTGTTAGATAAATGTTCATCTTCTGGAAGTTTTCAGTAACTCACGGGCTGCATTTTGTCTCACTTTGCTCCCTACTGCAAGGTAAATCCAGCCGTAAAGCGATAAAAACTTTACTTGCCCATGAGATTGCGCAGGATAAACCGCTCTAAGCTTTCATAATCGCGGGCGGTCACGTATTGCTGCCACTCGTTGCGGTCTATGCGGTGACAAAGCTCCATCAAGTCGAGAAAGACCTCTTTAGAATGTTTCAGGTGCAAATAAGAAATCTCCGCGGGTTGCGTGCGCATCGCTTTGACATCCAAGCCAACCACTTCTCCATTTTGCCCGTAACCGTGGCGCACCAGGACATCCACTTGATTAAAAGCGCGGCGAAGGTCAACGGCGCCAAAGGCTTTATCCTGGTCATATTTCAAGCCATTTTGGTCGTTGAGATGGACACCCCACAGCTTGTTATGAAAAGCCGCGTAAGCGAATTCATCGGAGGGATCAAGCCCGAGGAGAATGCTGTGCGCTGATTCAATGAGTGCCCCGACACGGGAGGGGTCTTTGGTCTTATAAGCCAGGGCCAACCAGTGTCCAGTCGAGGGTAAATACATTAAATCCATCGGTTCATTGGGTTTCATTTCACCCAGGATTCTAATGTTGGGGTCATATTCGAGCAGGGCGTTGGCCCAGTCCAGCATGTATTCAAATGAGGCTATGGCATCTTTGCTTTCCCGAATATAGGTGCCTTCGCGGGCAGGCCACCAGACAATTCTATTTGTGCCCAATAAATGCGCCACATCCACCGCGCGTTTGCCCCGTTCTATAGCCCACTGCCGCACCGCCGGATCATTGCTGGTCACTGGCCCATCAATGCCGCGCGCATCTTCCCACAAACGCGGCGCAACAAATTCGGCCTGGAGACCGTGATCGTCCAATAGCGTTTTCATTTTTCCCGCGATACTTTCTCGCTCCCCAACGCTGGCTTCATCGGGCACGGCGTCATCATCATGAAATTGGATGTAGTCGAAGCCGAGGTCTTTCAGGATTTTGAACTTCTCAACCATTGAGCGTTCTGGTCGCACGGGTGGCCCAAACGGGTCGGCTCCTGGATGCATATTCCACGGCCCCGCCGAAAACTTAAAATCGCCTTTATTGCTCCACTGCGGCATAGCACATTTTCCTTCGCTGTTTGGATTGAACCTCATTATAGCAATGCCTTTGCTGTGAGAACCACCTAGACTTGAGCCGGGCCTGTAAAAGACCCAGGGGAAAGGCCGTTCGGCCAAGCGTCCGTTGGACGCCACAACGATAACGTTTTAATCCGTATCCGGTAGTGGATTAATTTGAATTCGGCTTAATATGCGTTTGGTGAAACTGGACAAAAGCCAATCTTGCATAGAAGACCATGCATAGGTTGCTGATGGTGGGAGAGTGTTATGAAAGTGGCGACTGGAATGCTACCGACAGATCACTTTACCTATGAGGCGGGAGCTGAAGGTAAGCTTCCTTTAACTGTTCAAAACACTGTCGGGCGATCACGCTGTTGCCTGTTTGTGGCAGTAGCGTTTTGGCTTTGGCCAGCAGACTATGCGACTTGGTCAGGTTGGGATAATGGTGTAGCCTCATCTCGGTCTCGCGTGACCAGGATGTTAGAGTTGCTTGGGGACGGAGGCGCAGCCGTATCCGTAAGAGCCACTCCTGGGGCGTGATCACCTTGACGTGAGGGGCGAGTCGCTGCACGGCCCACAGAACCGGTGTGTAACCGCGCGTGCTGCCGGGCGTGTCCCTATCCTGTGGCACTCCGCTCTCTTCCGCCAGGAGCGGCGCTCCCACTTCGGCCTCACGGAAGCGGGACCAGGCATGTGCGATTACCCACGAGAAGTTCTCGGAAGTGGCGGCTTCGCCCAGCACGGGCATTGTGTTCAGCCAGGCCGCCACGCCCGCCGGGGTCGTCTCGCGTTCGCGCCCTGTTTGCGCCCAAATGCAAAGGCGGCAGGAGGCGACCGGAATCTCCTCGCCAGCGTGTCCAGGAACCCAGCGGATGGCACCGTTGCCGGCTGAGTAGGAGTCATACTGAAACGCCAGAATGCCCGCCAATTCCGGCAGGTGGGTGGCTATTGTCGCGCACGCGGCCAAGGCGGCGGGCGAATCCCATTGCTGGAAGTTGAATGCCAGAGTGCGCACTCCGGCCTGTTCCATAGAGCCGCGCAACCGCTGCGCATGAACAGCCAGTGCCTCCGTATGGCCCGGCTCTTTGCCATAAAGATCGGGGTAGAAGTAGCCTCCTCCGTTGTAGAAGATGAAATCGTCGTTAGGTGTAGCCCGGGTAAAAATCTCTTGCAGTGTGCGCGGCGCAAGCTGCAAGAGTGATGGGCCGGGAATCCCCCAGCCCAGCGGAATGTGCCCCCGTTGCGGATCACCATAGTAATAGCGGCCTTCGCTGCCGCTAAAGAAATTGCCCATGACCCACTGCACATTATCGCCGTCGCTCATCACGAAAGTCGCATAATGGTAGCCATCGCCCCAGTCCAGATCAGCCCAGCGGCAAGCCGTGGGAGTACGCAGTTGTGACGTAGGAATAGGAGTGCTAACGCTTTCCCCCGCAAAGACAGGTAGATTGTGGCACCAGTTGGTGGCTGTCTGGAACAGCCCGAAACGCGACGAGGGGATGGTCTGCGCGTCTTCGGCTCCGCAGCCCCACCCTAGAATGGGTGCATCGGGCTGACAGCGCGCCAGGGCTTGGTGATAGACATCGCCGCGCCCGCTACACACAAAGGCATCCAACGCGATCATCAACGAGCGAACGTGACGCGCTTTTGGGTCGCATGTCCCCAGCACTTGGCGTGAAAAATGGCGGCTTTCCTGCTGCCAACAAGCCGCCTCGGTGACTTCCCGCACGTCACGCAGGCATTTCAGGCCAAGCCGTTCCAGGCGCTGGGCTAGCCGCTCGGATACGACCAGACCACTTTGTGAAGCGGCCAGCGAAGTGGCGACATTGGCGCTTTCGTCCAGCTTGGCGCTTTGCTCCAGCGTGCCGAGAGTATTGAGGGCGCGTGGGGACGTTTCATAACGGTAGAGCAGATAGCCGCGCACGATCCTGGCCCGGTGCAGTCTGTCCACCATCTCATCGAGTGTCAGCGATAGCAGGCGCGGCGAGTGCGCTTGGCAGTAGGCATTGAAAGCGCGTTGGTAGCCTTCATTGTCCACATGCTCGTAAATGAGAGTGCGCCAGTCACCGTGCAGAGCGGCTCGTCCTGCCAGACCTGCCGCTGTTTCCAGAATCATCCCTTCTTCTGCATCGGCAGCGAAGGGGAGAACCCATATCTCTTGTGCCAATGGAAAGCGCGGCCACCAACGTTTCAGATTTGGATGTATGTGCTGCGGAGCGTCAGCAAAGTCGAGAGGGGGAGCCTGCGCCATCCAAGCTGCGCCGATACTCAACCTTAGGAATTCTCTGCGGTTTGGCACGGGCTATCTGCCTCTTTGATACTATCAAGATGTGCCAAGTATAGCATACATCCGCGTTTTACTTGATGGGTTCTCCCCAAAAGTGAACAAGCTCGATTCCCATATATGCCAATTATATTTTGAGCAGGCGAGTCCAATGAACGTCCGCGCCCAGAGCCGTTGCATCAACAATCTGCGCCGCGTGGTGTTTTTCACAAGGCGTGTATTCAATGAGAAGACTACTCGATTCAAACTGACCCACTATACAGTAGCCCGTCCGGGAGGGCGGTCGGCTTTAGCCTTCCCGACCCAAAGGGTGCCCCGGTCTTTTACAGGCCCGGCACAAACAAAAGCAGCGCACCGAATTCGGTGCGCTGCTTTTGTTGAACGAACTGTGAATTTACTGGGTGGTTGTTCCCGCAGTGGCACCGCCGCGTGTTCCGAACGTGGAGCCGATCTGCACGAAGAACTTGCCGCCAGTGTTGATGAGACCCTGACGCTGAATACCCAGGCTGGCCGAGAAGCCCTGGCCTACCGGACGGAAGCGCACGGCTGCCGAGTAGGGGGTCTTACCGCCACCGAAGTTGTTATTCTTGCTCTGAATCTCGCCGACAAGCTGGAAAGCGCCGTCTCTGGTGACGGGAACTTCAGCACCCGCATAAACGGAAGCCTTATTCGAGCGAGGGCCGCCACCGGGGACGGTGAAACGGTCGTAACGCACACCGAGGTGCCCGATGACGGGGGCACGACCGGTGGTAACGGTGCCTAAATACTTCGAGGCCACGATATAGCCGTGAACGTTGCTGAGCAACGCACGGTTATAACCAATACCAGCGGCAATACGGACGTTGGCGGGGTCGGTCTCGCGGGTAAAGAGGTACTTGGCACCAACAGAGATACCAGTCCGGTCAATACCCAGAGCGTTGGGGGCGCTTAACTTGTTGACGCCACCGCTGATCTCGATGTTCTGGCCAACGCCTCCGGCAGCATCCAGACCATAGTACTTGATGCTGGCACCCGGGGCCTTCATGTCGTAGTAGTTGCCCTGGACACGAGCGCCACCTTGGTCGGGAATCTGGGCCGTCGGGTTGAGCGGCAATCCGACTTCACCTTGCAGGTTGAGGTCGGCATGGGCGCTGCCAGCCAGACCAACAACCAGGGTCGCCGCTAAAGCGGCTTGCATAGACTTTTTCACTTTTACGTCTCCTTTTCAAGCATGTTGTGCAATGAGGAGTGTGATGGACTGCACGAAAAGGTTGCGCAAAGCCAAGCCAGTAGTTGATGCCGAATTCAGCCACACGCATAATCATCGAAGCAACATTGAGCAATCTTACTGTCGCCGTTTAACCCAGTGTCCATGTTTCCTGTGTTGTGGCGCTAGCCAACTACTTTACGTTGTCGCGTTATCCGTGAGTAGAAGTTCCGCCTCTAACCTCCTGGATAGATAGCTTCTTTACTTCCTCTCAAGTGTTGCGTTGTAATGCACCTTAACACCATCTCTACCGCGTGTTTAGGCCATCCGCGAGGCTCAACATAACCTGCCGTTTACCCCACCGCAACATCCTCATAACATCGTGGAAACATTATATGTCTTTAAAGCCTTTTTGTCAAATTTGGCAGTGAGTGAAGAGCCTATCTTGGGATGAACAAAAGAAAAGTGCAGCAAAGTCATTGACTTTGCTGCACTTCTGGTTGAAAGGGACTCAAAGCCGCAACAGGACGGGTTAGATTAAGACGCAGGCCAGGGCAGAATCATAGTCGCCGTATTGCCTGCGGCATCATGCACGCGCAGCTCGACTTTACGTGCGGTTGCTGCCCCCGCTTTAGTGTCACTGGTGGCGCCTGTGGTTGTGGCGGCAACGGGCAAAGTCAATAGTGCCGTGATGGATTCCCGCCGCGAGTCGAAAATGCCGTCCGTAGCGGCCACAGCCTGCCATTCGTCATCTTTGTCTTTCTTGGTGTCCTTGGCCGTGTCAGTGCTGCTGGCGTCGGTCAAGGTCTTGGTACTGTCAACAGTCGTGGTTTTTGGCTCCGTAGCCGTTGGTTTAGCCTTTTCGCTGCTCTTAGCGTCCGGGCCATCTGTCTTTTTGGAGGCTGAGGTGCCCGCTAAGGCCGGAGTGCTGGCTGCGGTAGGTTTAGTGGTATCGGAGGTAGTGGTTTTGGCTGGATCCGTCTTCTCATCACTTACGAAACGCCACTCTGCGCCCGCTATGGGAGAGAGAGCATCGGTGGCGACGGCTTCCAGGCGTACCGCATCATTGGCGTTGGGAGAGCGCACGAGGTTCGCTGAGGCGATTTTGGGCGCTGTATTGTCAATGATAATGGGTAAGCTGATGGACTCATCACGTTGCGGGTCTTCAGGATTGCGGGCTGCATCACTGGCGTCGACCTTGAGGCGATAAGTTCCATCGTGCCATTTGGTAGTGTCAATATCGGTTGAAGTCGAAGTGGCATCATCTAAATCTACGGCTTGCCAGGTTTTACCGTCATCGCCGGAAATCCAGAGATGATAACGCAAAGGGTCGTTATCGGGGTCTTTGCCAATCCAGTTCACTTTCTTTTTACCGCTCCAGTATTCGCCGCCATGCGGAGAGATAAGACCAACCGAAGGCGGACTGTTCTTGGTGCGATAGATTACTTCCACGCGGGATACGTTCGGCCCCTGATCAGGGGTAGTGGCCGCTGAACTGCCCACATTAGAACCACTGAGATGCACGCGATATTGGAGATAACGGGCCGCGGGCGAGGTGACTTGTAGCTCACCGATTTCATTGGCCGACACTGGCTTCCAGGTGCTCCAGGAAGGATCGGGATCAACCGTGTTGCCAGTGCGCGTTTCGACTGCGGCCCCCTGGCCAATCATCCGCAATGCACCCCATTGCACGATGTTTTTGGCATCGAAGACCGAAGACGTAAAGCTGCCCGTAGTCGTGTCTTGTAAGGCCACGCGGAAAGCGGCGGCATTATTGCCAGTGCCAACTAACAGATGGCCTGAATCGGGTTCAACTGCCAGGGAGAGCGCCTGTAATTGCGTCGGCTCCAAGATGCGCGCCACGCGGGTATCATTAGCGTCATGGCCCGGCTGAATCTGATAGACGATGCCTTGATCGCCAGTGGCCGCATATAAGCGCCCGGACGCGGCATCTTTGCCCACGTAACGCAGGGCATAGACGGATTGCTGGGGTGAAGCATACAGCGGAATAACTCCCGCTTCACTTGTCCAGCGATAAATGGTGCCTACGCCAGATGTGCCGAAATAGACGCCGTCGGGCGCGGCAGCGACCGATAAAATCTCTGTATCAACAATGGCTTTGCCAGTGCCCTCAGACGCCTGGTACAGTGCTGTGGCATTGCCGGTGGTGGCATCTACTCGATACAGCACGCCCTCATCGCCCGCGCCAACGTATAGGTCATTGCCACGCACGGAAATCGCGCGTACATGCTTTTGCGGTAGGTGCGCTAATTCTTTAATGCCAGCATCAGTTTGATGATAGATTTTGCCGGTATCGCCGCCCGTGCCAATCAGCAGATGCCCGGAGGCGTCCCATTCCAGCGCCCAGATAAACGTTTGGCCGGAATCGAAAAGGGTGGTACGCTGGCCGTCGGGCGAGAACTTATAGACCCGTCCCGCCGGGGTTACGCCTGCGTACACGTTACCAGCAGGATCAGTGGTCAAAGCCGTTACCGCAACTTCTGGCCCCTCATAGAAGACGGATTGCTCTCCATTAGCATTGATGCGAATGATGCGGGCCTTGCTGCCCGTCCCCAGATAGGTGTTGCCATGCCCATCGGAAGTAATGCTCCATCCAAAAGGTTCGGAGGTTGTCGCCAGCAGTTTGGTGGTGGGAGCCAGGCGAATTAGACCCTCGTTGGTGGCGAACGTTTGCTGGAAGTCGCCGCTCAGAAAATCGCCCGTGCCTGTCTGCACCCAGGACTGCGCTGGCCGGGCCAGGGTCTTGCTGCTAGGATTGGGCGTTGGGGTGGGAGTCGGCGCGGGCGTTGGTGTGGTGCCTGCGCCGGGTGTAGGCAACGGGGTAGCGGACGTAATAGAGGGCGTAATAGGATTATCCGGCTTCTCTTTGCGCGGAATAACTTGCTCTGGTTCAGCCTGATGGACTGCCACCTGGTTTGTCCTGGCGTATTCTGCCGCCAAACGCTGCCACTCTTTCAGTTGGGTCAAAAAGTGCGAGGTGCGGAAAGTGCGCTCATAATTGAGGCCATCCCGGTCGGGCGAGAAGGCTCCATTGAGCGGTGAACCAAATGATGTAGTGGAAGTTCCTCCATCGTTGCCATCACCGTCATCAGAAGGGCTTATTTCAACGGTCTTAGGTGGCGTTGCCGGGGTGGTAGCGGTATCGCCAGCCGCCGCAGCCGGGGTTGGTGGCGTGACTTTATCAGGATGGCGAATGCCTTCAATGGGTATGGAAAGGAACTGCGCGCCAAAGAGAGAATAATCTGTCGTTGCCTGGCGCGTCTCAATTTCGTTATAAGCCCCAATGCTGGTGGAACTGGAAGTGCGCAGCAACTTGAGCCACGAGGGAGCCGGGTTAGAGACTTTCTGCCGATCAACTTTTAGAAAGGTGCGCTCGGTGGAAGCCTGCACTAACAACTCATTGGATGCGCCGACCTTGCTCCAGGCAGAGATAAGCTCCTGCAAGTTGGTAGGTTGTGGTGGTGCGCCGCCAACGCGAACTTCTAACGGCCAATAATCGGCGGCAGTGGCGGCTCCCACCCGCATGACTCCCGTCTCGGCATCGGCAGGCACCGCAAACTGGAAGGTGCGGGTCACGGTCTTGCCGGGCGTATCAGTTGGCTCCATCACCACATTAACCTGCACACTCTCGCCAGCCTTAACGCGGTTGCGATTAGCGAAAATCTGCTTGATGCGCGCTGTTTTGCGCACCGGCTCCACCGCGACATCGAGATCAACCTTACGGATGCTGCCGCGTGCGAACTCATTCATTTGCGTTAGCGCCAGGGTTTGGCCTAAATCCGCCAAGGCCGCACCCGTAACCACACTATTGGAATAAAGATAGTTCTGGCGCACAATCGGCGGTGCGTTATCAATGTCTATATTCAATCCCACCCGCACCATTTTATCGGAGGTTAAGCCCAGCGTGGTTTCAATGGCTTCTGAAGCCACCACCGAAATCAGTTGAGGGGTCAGCACGGGGTCTTTCATAACCTGCACATGATAGGTGTGCTCGATCTGGCGCTCTGGGTCGTGCAAGGCTACGGTCATGGGAATGGTATCGGCTTTCATGCCCACCGTGCCGCCAATAGCGAATTGCGTGTCTTGTTGTAATGCACCCATCACATCCACTGGCGAGGCTAGCTTAAAACTGCGCTGATAGGATGGAAAAATTTCATGCACATAAGCCGAGGCCATTGGTAATGAAGCGGCACCCTGGCCGAACATGGGGTGGCCAAAAGCCAGAATACGCTGGCCCCAGCGAAAAGTGATAGTGCCTACCGCTGTTTCGTCCATATCGCCCGACACCAACTGCACGCCAATCGCGCTGCCGGGTTTGAATGAGGGGTGAACGCCCGTCTTCTTCGACGATGGCCCAATAATTGGCTCGATACCATAAGGCTCAAACATTTGACGCAAACGCGGTAAGGACGACTGCTGAAAACCTGATATTTGTAGAAGTGTGGTAGCGGGCCGCATCGTCATGGTGGCCGCTGCGGGCGAGCCAGAGAGCGCATAACGATTGCGGTCGCGTGACACCACCATGCGCTTGATAGTATGTCCAGCGACCTGTAAGGCGGTCGTAGGACGGTATTCTAAAGCTGTGGCCTGGGTGTTGTTCTGCTTAGGCGCGTCCGGTGAGGGTGAGGTTTTGCCGGAAGGCGAGACATCTTTGGTGCGCGTCGGGTCGGGCAGGGAAGTCTCAATCATTTCGGTGATGGGTGTCACGCCGCCAATGGGTTCTTTGGGAAAGCCCCAACCGAGGGCAATCGCGCCCAACATCTTGCCATTGATGTAAACGGGTGAACCACTCATGCCCGCGATAATGCCGCTCTCGCGCTTAACGACTGTGCCCCCTAAAACCTTAATCAGCACTATATCGCCGCCACCTTGCACGCGGGACAGCACACCTAAGACTTCGACCGGGAACTCTTCAATGGTGGTGCCTTGAAAGACACTGCGCGCCACCCCCCGCATTCCCCGTTTGACATCGGAGGAGCGAATGATTTTCCCTTCGCGCAACAACTGCTGCACGATGGCGTGAGCTTGCGAGCGGGTTTCAGCGGGAACTTGAGTATTTGGCTTAGTTTGAGCCAGTGATGGCAACGCTGGCAGACTGGAGATGAGCGACAAAATCGCTCCTGGGAGCAGAAAAGAACGGCGCATCATGAACGGACTCCTACCGGTGGATATAAGCTAAGAGCTAATGAATCTTGCAATGGAAGTAATCCCGACTGTGGGTAGCAGAAAGACTATCAATTAATGGAATGACAGATTCGGCACAGGCTGGTTCCTAACCTGCGATAGAACTAAGAAACTTGATTCTCAATGGAACGCAACGCGAAGGCGACGCTAACTTCATGCGCTATTTAACCGCTATTCTCTTTAATTGCGTCTGTTTGCGCTGCGCAGCATAGCGTAACAGAGTTTTGCGTCCCATTTTAGGCTTTAGAGTTAGGCTAAAACAAAAAGCAGAATGCCCTTTCGAGAAAGAGCATCCTGCCTTTAATTTTACCAGATAGCGGCAACTCAGGCGCAGCATTGGAGCGCCGGATGCCAATTAGCGTTGCTGGCTGGTGACGGCTACGGTCGTTGGTTGGGCGGAATTTTGCTTGACTTCGATCTCGAAGCGCCCATCATCTGCGGGTTGCACATTCACGCCATCAATACTCACGGTGGCACCAGGAGCTAACTGGCCTGTAATACGAATCGTGCGGTCGGTGGCTTTGTCAATCAAACGTTGTACAATCAAGGCTGCTTCATCACGGCGCAAAGCCCGCATGGGCAGGAAGAAGTTGGAGGGATAGCCTACAATCAACTTCCCATTAGCGGTCTTAGCCATTGTGGCGGCGGCATTGACATAACCCACGGCCCAGTCAGGAATATCGTGATAATCCAGGAATCCGGCATCCTGGCTCTTCAACTGCCGGGCGGCATCTTCCATACCCAGGGCACGCACCACAATAGCAGTGGCCTCAACGCGGCTGATAGTGCGCTCGGGTCGGAAGGTTTTGTCAGGATAGCCCTGGATCAAAGCCTGCTTCTCGGCTAAGGCCAGATACCCGGCGTACCAGTCAGAGGGATGAATATCAACGAACGAAGGCTTGCCCGCTGGCTCCAGAGGCGTTTGCGGCACAATGGTAATAAAGCCCTTGAGCGTCATCGTCTCGCCCGTAGCATCTTTAGCCGTGCAAGAATAGGTGTAACGTCCGGGAGGCGCGTAGCCAGTGCCACTGCGACCATCCCATACCACAGTTCTTTCGCCCGGTTCATAAACAGTATTCTTCACTAAGGGAGCGACTATCTTACCCTGGCTGTTCAGAATGTTCAGGGTAACGGTGGAGCGGCGACCGAGGACAAACTTAATGGCTGTCAGGTCACGCAAGTCGCGGATATTGAGACCATTCAAGGTCATCACGGCATACTCAGCGCGTTGGGTAGAGCGTGCTGGCTGAAAGATGCCAGGCTGCACACCGCTAATGACGCCCATCTTTTGCAGGCGATCAATGGCGGTCTGGAATTCGACGCCCTTAACATCCACTAACACGGGCGCATTGCGCCCGGCCAGGAAGCGGTCGGGCAACGCGAACACGGTCATTAATGGAGCGACGCTGGGGAAGTATTTAATCGTGTTGCTGGAAACCGAAACGCCAGTGGCATCTTCAATCGTGGCGACTGAATAGAAGGTGGCAGGCTTGTCTATCGGCTGCACCCGGAAAGAAACTTTCTGGTTGGTGCTATTAGGGGCTAAAACGCCCACATTCCACACTAACTCGCGGGCAGCGGCATCGTAATGGGCGTCCCCTGTGGCGGAATTGGGGACATAGCTCACCATGTCATCAAGTGCGTAATGCACTTTAACGTTCTGGGTTGAGTCATTGCCCTTGTTGCCAAAGGTAACGGTGAAAAGTGCCTGGGACGGATTATCTTCGGCGGCATTGACGCCTAAAGATACAAAAAGCGAAGAGGTGCGCGGGTTAGCTGGAGTGATTGAAGCACTCGTTGGCTGGACTTGGTTGGTCGCGGAGGTGCCCCCACTGGCTCCCGTGAAGGAGGGGCCACCCGAAGCGTCGGGAGCAGCAGGCAGGTTGGGGATGGGGGCAGTCGTGGTGGATTCCTGAGTGCCAACGGCTTGCGTTTGCGCTGTATCGCCAGTAATATCACTGGCTTCCTGCACGCGCACCGTCAATAGACGACGTTGATTGTTCTTTTGATAAACCTCGACCTGAGTGTCGCCATTAGTGACACCTTCCAGGACGGCTTTGCCATTCACGAAGCTGCCACGCGCAATGTCATCGTCATCGGGCACGACCCGCGTTACATCCTCCAATGGCAGCGTAATGCGCCCGCCGCGAGGAATGCGCACCACTGATGGTATACCAGCATTGTTGGCCCCGGCGTGGGCAGGAGCTACCCGCACCAAAGGCGCAGTGATTAATAAAGTGGTTGAAAAGACTTTAAGTAGATTGAACCCTCTTTTCTTTTTCATAATAAAACCTCGTCCTGGATGGTTTACAGCTTCTATTGACTCTAAAGATTGCTTTGCCTAAACACTCTGACTGCGCCCGCAAGTTTGCTGAGGCAAGTCACAGCCTATTATGCCATAGCTGGTGATTTTGCACAACTAAAATCTGATAATTTACCACAAAAACTAGTTGGGTTGCCAAGTCGTGCCTTATTCAGGCTCTATATTAGGCTCCAGATGGCCCTGCCAATTTGTCCGCAACAGAACTGCCAGGCTTGATCGCCGAGCCGTATTTTTGTTCCAACTCAGCAGGCACGGCATCGGGCGCATAGCTCTCAATATTAAGATTCAGCAGGGCTTCCACGACTGGCACGTCAAAGTCCGCCTGACCACCGCTACGATCCACGAGCAAGCCCACACCGACTACTTCGCCACCCGCAGCACGTACCGTATCCAGCACTTGGCGCACGGAGCCGCCAGTGGTCACAATATCCTCGACCACCAAGACTCGTTCCCCTGGCGCCAGACGAAAGCCCCGCCGCAAGCTAAAACCCTGGCCACCTTCGGCCCGCTCTGCATAGACAGCGCGACAACCTAACTGCCTACCCACCTCAAACGCGAGGATGATACCGCCAGTTATAGGGCCAACTACGCACTGGATGTTGCGATCTACAAAACGCCGCGCCAGTTCCGCACAAAGCTGTGAAGTAATACGCGGCTGCTCCAGGAGACGAAACTTTTCAATATAGCGTGCCGAATGACGGCCACTGGTCAGCAAAAAATGCCCTTCTAAAAGAGCACCCGTATCTACCAACAGTTTTTCGACTTCGTGTTCATTCATACCAGCGCCATTTTAGAACGACTCACCGATTCTGTCAATGCTGAAGTCACATCCCACCAGGCTGACTACTTTACGGTTAAAAGTAAGGTGCCTTGGCGGGCTGTTTGGCGCTGGGGAGGCCACGCCAGGGAAGGCACGAGTCTGAAATGACACGGGAAACTCCGGGTGGGGATCTGTGACCCTGGGGTCACTTTTACAGGGTAAAATAGAAAACGCCTCCAATTAATGGAGGCGTGTATTAACTCTAATTATACCAGAAGTGGCCCGCTTAGACTACTTACTACTATCCTGATTTGCTCGCGCCATCGCTACTTGAAACGCTATCGCCCCATCCGTCGTATCCATTCTTCTAAGACACCCAACCCAAGGCGCAGTAGAAGCTTGGCAAACGGTCTTTGTAATTTTCTCGCTATTAGAGGCCACAGAGAAGATAGTACGTTTTTGGCATAACATACCCGTGCTTGCCAGAGGCCGAACGTTACTAGAACCTCATAGAACTGCTCATGCAAATCACCGATAGCGGTGAGTCTATCTTCTTTCTTCAAGAAGAGGTAAAGCAGAAAATCTAAGCTCTTGGAAGGTTGCGGGGGCGAGGAATGTTTACCAGAAGCAGAATCGTGCATCACCTTAGATTTCATGCGTTCGTACATTTCCACATATGTTCCCACAACAGTTCGGCTGCAAATAATCCAAATCGCCAAGATATCCAAAGCCGCAACGAACATTAATCGTGATGTTGCTGGTAACAATGGGAACATCACTAATCCCACTCCTACTGAGACAGCCGTAGCAAGAAAGAACATTCCTTTTCTGAGATAATCCTGTTTGGTAATTCTTGGCCTGTTTTCTGTATCTACAGAATCTTCAAGGCACCTAATACCCTCAGGAGCTTTCTTGACAGCCCTTAGCTTTCCAGAGGGGCTTTCTTTCGATAACCTACGCATATCAATCTCCTTATTATGTGGTTCTTGATTCCTACAACTACAAGGCAGCGGGTTGATGTCGAAGCGCACCGGGAATACTCTTGACTAACGCACGCCGTGTTTTCTCTGCTTCCAACAGAACTTCCTGACCAAGTCCTTCCAATTTAAAGTAACGCTTCGGGCGTCCTCCACGCTCTGGTGTACCCGGTTCCTGCCGGGAGGTTATATAGCCCTTTTCCTCCAGACGCTCCAATGTGGTGTAAATAGCACCAATGGAAGTGCTACGACCTGCAATGTCTTCAATCGTCTTGAGAATCTGATAGCCATACGCCTCTTCGCGTAACCGCATAATGGCCAATAGGACAAGCTCTTCAAACTCGCCCACGTACATCTGTTTGTCTTTCTTTACTGTGTTCTGCACACGCTATCACCTCAGATTTTATAAACTTAGCAATACCTTACATAGTAGAGTATTACTACTACACATTGTAGAATATCCCACTGCTGCCTGTCAAGGGGGACCTACGGAATTATTTCCCACATTTAGTAAGGCCCGATAAAATCAAATTACTTACGCTTAGAAGCGCAAGCGTTCTACGACAAAAGTGGCTGTGCGAATCTACGCACAGCCACTTTTACCGGGTGAACTAAAAATTCTGCAACCTTACGAATGCATACTTTTAAAGATTGGGGTAATGGGTTCTTAGTGGCTTTCTTGCTGGCACTTTGTTGGCATTAAAACCAAGAGCGTCTGCACATTTATGCAGACGCTCTTGGTTTTGAAGCTAACTTAATTTGAAGTTGACTTGAATAGCCAGATTCTAACGGGCTGTTGCGTTAGCCGAACCCGCAGTTATGGCCCCACCAGAGCTATCGGTTAGGCCGTGCCAACTGACCTTTACCGTAGCTCCTGCTGGCAGGCTGCCTGCTGGCAGAGCCAGGGTGACTAAGCTGTTCTTCCCGTAGGATACGCTTTGCACCACAACGCGTGCCCCATTCACCTCAACTGTGTAGTGAGACGGATCAGCAGCGGCAGTAGTAGCTAAGCCCCCGGTGAAGAGCAACTGAATAGCAGCCGTGCTAGCGGTTGCCTTAACTGAGGATAGAGCCACCTTGGAAGGCACAACCGGGGCGACATCACTGGCGGCATTCTTGATAACGAACGCTACCACCTTGGAGCGGCCCATGTTGCCTGCCTTGTCCGTGGCCGTGGCGCGGAACCAGTAGGTGCCAACGGAGAGGGTCGGGAAGGTAAACGCCCAGTTAGTCGTGCCCTGCACTGGCAACTCATTGGTGGCTGCATCGTATGTGCTGCTCCAATCGGTGCCATTCCAGTAACCCGCCGGAGTTGTGCCGGATACATAACGATAGAGCAACCCGGTGACCTTGGCAATGCCAGAACCACCAGCGTCATCAGTGGCGGTGCCGCTAGCCTGGGCAAGCGTGCCAACAGCATATTTGTTGTTGGGAGCCAGGGCCGGACTTTTGACAGTCACTGTGGGGGCCGTGGTATCAATCACGAAGGGCAGCAGGGCGGTGCGCGTCACGTTCCCCGCGCGGTCTGTAGCAGTCACGCGCACATAATATTTGCCAGCCGCTAATTTGGTCAAAGGTAGCACCAAGTTGCCAGCAGCATCCACACTGACTGGTCGCTCGTTGGTAGCGGGATTATAGGTCGGGCTGAAACCGCTACTCGTCATGTAACCTAGGGGCGTCGTGCCATTGGCATAGCGGTACACCAGGGCCGTTACTTTATCTAAGCCAGAGCCACCCGCATCACTGACGGTCCCCGTAATCTGATTCAACGCGGCATAGATATTATTGGGTGATTGGCCTGGATTGGTGATTGTCAGTAGAGGTGGTGTGCGATCCGGCACCCCTAACTGGAAGTTAACGCCCGTGGTGCTGGCATTGCCGACCGTAACCGTGCGGTTACTGGGGGTGAAGCCCTGTCCCTTGGCCGATGGAGTGACAGTATAGACACCTGGTGTCACATTCGTGAAGGTGTATTGACCTTGAGTATTAGTTAATACCGAGACCGGATTAGTTGCGCCGCCACTCGTATTACCCACTAAGGTTACGATCACGTTAGCCAGACCCGCGCCGGAGGCATCGGTCACCTGCCCAGAGATATTATAGATGCGGGAAGCAACCGTGACATTGTTATTAATATCGAAGGCGTTGCCATTAGAGGATACAGCTACGGCACGCACATCATAGACGCCAGGCTCCGTATTATCGGAGTTCCAGAGAGCATCCCATTCACCATTACTGGCCCCATCGGAGTCACGTGCAATAACGACCCACTCTGGCGCGAGGGTCATGCCCCATGAAATGAAGGTGCCAAAGTCTATGGCCTGGCCGTCCGTCACTTCCAGCGACCAAGTGCCATTAAGCGACTTGCCAACGACTGGCACATTGAAGTAGGTAGTGTTCAAGTTCTGCTGATTGCCACCCACCTGATCCTGAAGCACAAAGCGCGAACCATCTGGGGCTACCAGAGTGAGTCTTAAGTCACCAACATAGCTGTGATGGATATTGACAGTGACCGAAGCCTCCCCGACGTGACCCGGATGCCCGGTGACCACGAAGGAAGAAGAGGTCGTGGTGCCATCAACCAATTGCTGATTCACTGGCTGCGAGAAGGAGAATGGGGGCTTGCGGCGTGAGAAATCTACGCGCTGGACAGTCGCATCATTGGTGGTGCGAGCGCGCATGAGATACTTGCCGCTGACCGTCTCGTTATCCGCCGGGGCAAACAAGGTGACACCTAATGGCGTCACGGTGACATTATGATGAATATCTTCAACATTAGCCGTGGAGGTAATGGCCGTGGCACGCACTGCATAGACTCCAGGGGGAGTGCTGGTGTTAATGCCAGTGTTCCAGATGGCGGTCCATTCGCCGTTGACGGGCTGGGTGGCACTACCTATAGTTACCCACGGCGACACAAAGGTTAAGGCCCAGTCATCTAAAGTGCCCTGTTCGCCATCTAACACAGTATCAGAAACATCTAAGCTCCAGGTGCCAGCGATGGTTTTGCCTTGCAATGGGACGCTCTGATTAATTGAGATACCAATACCAGTTGGGGTAATGACAATGAAAGTGGGATTGTGGTTAAAAAGTGTCGTCTGTGTGCCATCGGGCGCCACCAGACTGACAACTAAATCAAAGGGGAAAGTATGGGTAATATCAACTTGCACTGTCGCCTGCTCAACCACGCCGGAAGCACTTAACGGTTGCGAGTCAACGATGGTACCCCGATCGGGAATAGGCTTTGATGGAGTGTGTGAGAAGCTGGCGTCGCCACCTTCATTACGGCGTGCAAAATCAACACGACGTACGGCGGCATCATTATCCGTAGTGGCGCGCAGTAACACGTTGCCACCCACAATATCGTTGTTCTCCGGCTTAATAAGGGTTAAAACGGGCAATTTTACGCTAGCCGCACTGACGGCTCTATAAGCATTAACGCGGCCATACCCCAGGCTGGCGCTATGGCCATTAGCATCATAAGAGGCATTGCTGGGGTCAATTTTATCAGCAGTATTTTCTAAGATGTCACGAACTTGAGTGTAGCTAAGGTTGGGATTAACCGAAAGAATAAGGGCAGCTACCCCTGACACAATGGGAGCCGAAGCTGACGTGCCCTCGAATTCAGTGCCAACCGTGTAATTCGAGCCATCATAACCATCAGCACCCATGCGGTCGGTGGAGACAATGCCCAGGGTGCCACCCCCACCGGGAGCGGCAATATCTGTAGACTGCCCGGAATCTGAGAAAGCCGCGTGGGTATCGAGATTGCTGGAAGCCACGACGGAAATGACTTTATCATAAGAAGCATAACCATCTAGGTCAGCGTTGCCGCCGCCGGGAAAAAGCGCGTCTTCCGCTGCCGCAAAGACAACCACGCAACCCAGACCGCCACGGCCTTTAGTTACGGCATAATCAATAGCCCTTTTGATAGCATCAGGTATCGGAACGAAACCATTAAGAAGATTAGATGGTCCCCAACTGTTGTTGATGACAGCCGCGCCACTATCCGCGGCAAAGCGGAAGGCGTCAGCCGTGTCTTGCTCGGTCTGCCCAAATACAATGAGGCGGATGGGTAAAATTTTGCAGTTGGGAGCCACACCCGTTACGCCAATGCCATTGTTCCCAACAGCACCGAGTAAACCAGCCGTAACTGTACCATGATCTTCAGTCTCAAAGACATCTTTTGGGCGAGGATCACCATCACGCTCAATAGCGTCAAAGCCAGGCAGCATATTAGCCTGCAAATCCTCGTGGTCTACATCAATACCAGTGTCAATATCGGCAATTATAAGGTTAGGATCACCACGCGTAATATCCCAGGCTTTCTCGGCTTTAATGTCGGCCCCAGGCGTGCCGCCGCCCTGTCCTGTATTATTAAGATGCCACTGTTGTGGATAAAGTGGATCGTTGGGCACGAAGCGAGGCGACATTGGCCAAATCAGGTTAGGATGCGAAAAGAGCACTTGTGGCTTGCCATAAAGGGCGTTAGCCACGGCCATTGCAGTGTGGCCAGGGTCTATCACATGAGCGAGATACCCATTGGGAGCATAAGGCCCCAGCGGGCTATCTAGCACCGCACCATATTTGGCCAACAATGCAGTAGCCTGCGATTTGGCTACATTCGGCTTAAACTGAATCAGAAATTCATCCGTTTCGACAATAGGATATTTATTATCGCCATTCTGAAAAACGCGCACCGGACGCAGCACTCCCGTCGCCTGGGCAAGCTGATCTGCTAAATTCTGTCGCGCATTGCCGTCGGCTTGGGCATTAAGCGGCAGAAGAAGGGTGTTACGTCGCTTATAAGATAAAACCGTGCCTTGAGGGTCAAGGCCAGGCTGGTCAGCGAGTTGGGCCGTTACCTGGGCCGGTGCGGTCCCCGGCTGCAATTCAGCGCCAACCCACTGCGTAGCGGGTTTTAAGGTATACGTCATGCCACTTGAATAATAAAAGGTGGGGTTATCTGCCGGGACATTGCCGCCCTGTGCCATCGCGGTCGGACTCCACAGCGACAATGCGCCCAGCACTGTCAGCAACATCAAGACAAACGGTTTTAAAGAGAGACATGAGCGCCCAGCGCCAGGTGACTTGGACATCGCGGATGTGGGTTGCTTCATTAATAATTCCTTTTGGCAGGGTTAATCCTGCCGAAATCACGGGATAAGTAGTATTGTATTTTGGCTTTAAAGAACTTCTGCGTCAAGCAGATCGCTGATTAGGTTGAATTCGCAGATTTAAGATGCTTATAACGGTAAAAACTTGGTCGGTTTGAATATGTAGTGGATGCTCAATTTTCGTGGCGCATCCCTGAACTCTGTACAAGCAGAGTCAGTTATCATGGATTATGGGCTACCTCCAACCGTTGTATTTGGTCAACTTCAGGGGTGTGACCCAATGTTAGAAGTTTGAGAGCCAAAAAAAGTTCCCTGACAGTGATTGTGTCAAGAAATAGTTGGAAATTTAGCTGAAGGCTCCCTCTGTAAGTCTCACAATATAGTCTATTCTACTATAAGAGCCTGTATTAAGCAGAACTGGGTTAATAATGAAAATTGCGGCCTTGGATGTGGCCATTATCGGAGCCGGAGTTGCCGGATTAGCGGCAGGTCGCGCCCTCCAGCAAGCTGGCTGCCGGGTGCGCCTCTATGAAAAAGGAACTGGGCCGGGTGGTCGCCTGGCAACTGATTATTGTGGTTCATATCCCTTTGACTACGGTGCCCAAAATATCAAAGTAGACGGCACCCTCTTAAAAGAAGTCCTGCTCCGGGAATTGGACAATGATGAGTTAATCACTATTCCGGCCCCGGTATGCCTGCATAGCGACGGTCAGATTTTGCCTCCTGACACGGCGGCGAATGAGACAACTAAATACGCTTACCAACAGGGGATAGCTACTTTGCCACGCTTATTAGCGGCAGGCTTGGACATTCAATACGATGTGTCTGTGTGCGCTTTAGAGGAAAAGGAAGCACAGTATTTACTTCTGGATCAGGATGGCGTGGCTGTGGGAGCCGCTAAATGGGTTATCCTCAGTGCCCCGGCCCCGGCATCTGCCGCCATTTTAGCGGCCAGTCACTTGCAAAGCGATGAGAGTAAGCGCATCAGCTTGATTGAGAGCGTTCAATATTCGCGTTGCTTAACCATTTTAGTCCACTATAATTTCTCTGCTGACCTGCCATTTTATGCTTTACTGGCGCAAGACCGCTCTCATCCTCTGCTCTGGTTAGCTTGCGAAAATGCCAAGGGTCACGATAATGAGTCGGATGGCACGGCTTTAGTGGCACAACTGGGGCCACACAGTAGCCAGGAATTATGGAGCGCAACTGAAGCACAGATAGTTAATGAGACACTGCGCTGGACAGCCAAAATTTTAGGGGCCCGATTTCTGCAACCGCAGTGGACGAAACTGCACCGTTGGCTGCACTCCCAACCCCTTAACCCAGTGGACTTCGAGGCCGTCAACCCATTACAGAGCCGAATTATTATTTGTGGCGATGGGACGGCGCGGGGCCGCGTGCCAGAGGCTTATGCCACTGGCCTACAGGCTGCGGCGCGAGTAGGTTAGCTATGGATTAGCTCTGGTCCGAGGCTAATTCTGCTATAACGGCAATACGGTTGGATGAGTGGGGCAGGGTGCAAGTTAAGAGGGTCAGGCGCGGTCGAGTGCTGGGTGCCAGAGGTTGCATCAACGTTGTGTCCATGTCTGAAACTGTGGTGGTATAAAGGGTATTGTAAGTGTAGGTGTGATGATGGGTGCGCAATTTAACCTCTGCGCCAGGCGACAATTCATCCAGACGGTAAAACCAACTACCATAGACATTACGATGTCCAGCGATTAAACAATTGCCAGGTTCTCCCGGCAGGGCTGAACCTGGGCAGTGGCCGGGGCCTTCACGCAAACTGGGATCATCCCAGCCTTGTACAACGACAACATCTAAATTAAGCGTCGGAATAATAAGCCGCGTGGCAGGCCACTCCTCAACCGCGCTTGCGTTTTGTCCTGTCGGTTGCTGGACAGTCGGCGCATCACTACTGGCGACTGTCTGGGCCGATGCTGAACCGGTATGGGTTGAAACCAGGGGCTTTTTACTGCTGGGTTTGGAGTCCGACTTTTTGGCCGAGTCAGGTGATGATGTCGCGTCCTTCTGCCAGGAGGCTTTTAGAGCGTGCTGGCTCCAGATGCCATAGGCATTCTGACCGAGTGGCCACAGCGCCAGCACAATTCCCCCAGTGGCCACAACCGAAAGCAAGGCACGTAAAAAACGCTTTATCTTCATACTAAAACCGGAGCAGAAATCAAAAAGCACCGGCAGGGGAAGCTCTCCCGAAGGTTGAGCCAGACAGTGCCGGTGCTTTTTAAGTTTTGCTTAGCGCAGCTTGCGACGCAAGAATAACGCGCTGCCCGCCGTCAAAGAGCCGAACAGGGACATCAACAACGGCTCGCCACCGGTATTGGGCGGGGTGGTTGGGGTCGTTGTGGTGCTCATTGTGGTGTCCGTTGTCGTGCTGGAACTGCTAACTGAACCAGCATCGGCTGCGCCACCACCGCCACTGCCACCGCTACCAGGATAGCTACCACCACTACCACCAGGATAGCCGCCGCCACTACCGGGAATGCTGCTGGAACCGCCACCAGGATAGCCCTGTGCGTGGGCGGCGCTGCTCATCAACAGGGCACTGCCTACTCCTAACAGAGTTACGAACTGTGTCCGTCGTTTCATGCTTATGCCTCCTTGGAAATCTCGCTTAGTTTGACAAAAAGTAATGTCTCCCGCCATCTGCATATAACATATATCACAACCCTATTGCAAGCTGCGGGCCAGAAATAGTGCTTTTAAAGCAGGTTGATAGCACAGTCATATTTAACCAAATCATAAGGAATAAGCCTATTATCTGATACACTCACCTTGCTTTTAGGTAGCTCTATTTCCAGTGGATTTTACAGCAAACTCTCAAGACTCAATGGCCGTGACAAGTGATAAGCAAACGCAGCGGTTTGGGGTCTCGCTCCGCTGGTTGCTGTTGCTGGGGCTATTTGTGGTGGTTGTTTTGTTGGCGGCGACGCTGGGTGCCCCTGTGCCCTTATCCGATTTATGGGCTTCCGATACAGACCGGGTGGCGGTGGCGCGTCAAATCTTCTTGCAACTTCGGCCACCTCGACTGCTGGCGGGAATGTTAGTCGGGGCATCCCTGGCAACTTCGGGCGCTGCTTTGCAGGCGGTATTCAGGAATCCTCTGGCTGAACCTTATTTATTAGGTATTTCTGCCGGGGGAGCTTTAGGTGCGACGGCGGCCCTGGCGTGGCATTTACCATCTTTTGGCGTTTTTGAGTCGTCTTCCCTCTTGGCTTTCGCCGGTTCTCTGGCGGCGGCATTTCTGGTTTATCGGTTAGGACAGGGGCGTGTGCTGCATGGCTTTGGCAGCTTTGACCGGGCGACCCTGCTCTTAATTGGTGTGGCGCTCTCAGCCTTTCTGTCGGCTTTAATGAGTCTGCTGGTGACGCTAAGCCCCGATGCTGGGTTAGCGCAAAAGATTATGTTCTGGCTGCTGGGGGGCCTCACCCTGGCGAGGATGTCGAATAATGGCATTCTGGCGCTTGCGTTGGGTGTGGGCATGGCCACTATGTTGGCCAGTGCGCGAGATTTAAACGCCACCCAGGTTGGGGATGAAGAAGCAGCCAGTCTGGGCGTGTCTATTGGCACGCTGCATCGCCGTCTGCTCCTGGTCTCGGCCTTGATGAGTTCCGCAGCGGTGGCTACGGCAGGATTAATCGGCTTCGTGGGGCTGTTAGCTCCCCATTTAGTGCGACTCTTGTTTGGCAATGATGCGCGTGCTCTTGGACCAGCCGCGGCCATTGGTGGCGCTACCTTATTAGTAGGGTGTGATGCACTGGCGCGTTCGGTTGCTCCACCCCTTGAATTGCCAGTTGGCATTATTACAGCCCTATTAGGCGTGCCACTCTTTCTGTTCCTGGCGAAGCGGGCGTAATAGAGTTCCTTCAACCCTTATCGTTCATGCTCAAAATTGAAGCTTTAACCGCTGGCTATTCCAGTGTCCCCGTTCTTCACGATTTTTCATTAGAAGTGGCCCCTGGCGAAGTGGCAGCGATTATTGGCCCCAATGGATGCGGAAAATCTACTCTGCTGCGTTGTGTCACGGGTTTGTTAAAACCGCAGGCAGGTTCCATCACTCTTGAGGGCCAGAATATTTGGCAGATGGAGCCACGCCAACGGGCGCAATGTGTGGCGCTCTTACCGCAAAGTTTTGAAGGTGGCCACGATTTACCCGTAGAAACGATGGTCATGCTGGGGCGCACGCCTTATCTTCCGCCCTATGGAGCACCCACCCGCCAGGATCAAGGCATCGTTGATAATGCGCTGAAAGCCGTTAATGCGGAAACGATGCGGACGCGGCGCGTGGGAGAATTATCGGGTGGCGAGCGGCAGCGCGTGATGCTGGCGCGGGCCTTGGCGCAACAGCCACGCGTGCTGCTCTTAGATGAACCAACCTCGCATCTGGATATTCGCTACCAGCATGAAATCTTGAGCCTCGCCTGGCAACTGGCGCAAGCCGAACAATTAGCGGTGGTGTTAGTGCTACATCAGATTAATCTGGCAGCGGCGGTGGCCGATAAGCTGGTGCTATTAGCTGAAGGTGGCTTTATCCGCGCAACGGGAAGCGTGGAGCAGGTAATAACTGAGGAGAACTTGGAGATGGTCTATGGTGTCCCTTTGCGGGTTGTGCCGCATCCTCGCACGGGACGCCCCCAAGCTCAGTCTTTGTGGGACTTTAAAGCCGAGGTGGGGCCGGGGCAGCCGCGTGACCCCATGCCCCCTTTGCTATAATCCTTGGCGATGAGCTTGCATTATCTGCATCGGTTAGTGGCTGGGTTTTGGCTTGGCGCGGCGCTTGCTGTTGCCCTTAATGGCTGCTCTCGTGCAACACCGGAGAGTGGACAAATTACGGCTGTTCCACAACCCAATCAAGGCTTAAAGGGAAACCTGACGGCTTTGGGTCAAGCGGACGACTTGGGGCGTGAGATTAAGCTCAATGGTGTTGCCGGGCGCGTGGCAATTATTGGCCCTGGTGCGACGGAAGCCCTATTTGTTATGGGTGCGGGTGCTGCGTTAGTGGGGCGCGATCAATATACGGATTATCCGCCAGCGGCTCTCAAAGCTCCGGTGATAGGTGATTATACCGGGCCATTCCCAGAGAAGGTGGTAGCGGTACGGCCCGATTTGGTCATTCTGCAAGGGGAGACGTGGGACAAAGCGCGGTTAGACGCCTGGCAGCAGAAATGTGGCGTGCCCGTAGCCAATTTGAAATCTAACTCGCTGGAACAGGTGGCCCAGGATATTGAAAGACTTGGGGCCTGGGTGGGAGCGGGGGAGAAGGCGCAGCAAGTGGCAGCACCCTTGCGCAGACCTTATCCCGATATTATCTGGAACACCGCTTTCTTCGAGGTGCAACGCTCGCCCTTAATGACAGCCGGGCAGGGCACACTGCTGAATAACATGATGCAGGCCGCCGCCATGCATAATGTGGCAGATAAAGTTAAGGGTTACAAGCAATATAGCCTCGAAGACCTGGCGGCGAAGCCACCGGATATTTATATTGTGGCGGAACAGAAGCCAGACAAAGCGCGTGTGTTAAGAGAGTTGCGGCAACAACCGGGGTTGCGCGATTTGCCCTGTATCAAACTGGGGCGAGTCATTGATGTGCCTGCGGATTGGGTCGAGCGACCGGGGCCGCGCTTAGGGCAGGGGATAGATGAATTGGTGCGGCAGGCAAAACCGTTCTTGCCGCCACATGGCACTCATGCCTGAGGCTCGGTACCCTGACTCTGATTGAAAGTTAAATGGAGCTTTAAATATGTGTGGTATTGTTGGTTATGTTGGCAGTAAGTCGGCTATCAGTGTGTTGATGGTTGGACTGACTAAATTAGAATATCGTGGTTATGATTCGGCGGGTGTGGCCGTGCTGAATGGACATGGTGTGGAGTTGCGGCGCACGGTCGGCAAACTGGAAGTCCTGCGTAAATCGTTGCATGATGAGCCGATTGATGGGCACATTGGCATCGCGCACACCCGCTGGGCCACACATGGCGAACCGAACGAAACGAATTCCCACCCGCACCGGGACGCGACCGAAACCGTTTTTGTGGCGCATAATGGCATCATCGAAAACTATGGCGAACTGCGGGCCGAGTTGGAAGCGCAGGGAGTGGTTTTTCGCAGCCAGACCGATAGCGAAGTGGTGCCAAACCTCGTGAAGCGGGCTTACGATGAGTGTGGCGACTTCCCCGAAGCCGTGCGTCGCGCGCTCTCCCAGGTGCATGGCTCTTACGCTGTGGCGGTGCTGCACAAGGATTACCCCGGCACCTTGGTGGCCGCCCGGCAGATGTCGCCCTTGGTGCTTGGTTTAGGCAATGGCGAGAATTTCTTTGCCAGCGATGTGCCCGCTATCCTCAATGCCACCCGTCGCGTGATTTTTCTGGACGATGGTGAAATGGCGGTGCTGTCGCCAGAGAAGGTTGTCGTCTATGACTTAGACACACCAATTGAAGCCGGCAAGCCGCGGCACAAGGCGGCTGTGACCATTGATTGGTCGCCTGAACAGGCTGAAAAGGGTGGCTATACCCATTACATGCTCAAGGAAATCCACGAGCAGCCGGATGTTATTAATCGTTTGCTATCCCGCTATACCAACCCGGAACGGACCCATATCAACCTGGATCAAATTGGTATCACCGATGATGAGTTGCGTGGCATCCGTCGCATTTTTATCCAAGCTTGCGGCACCAGTTGGCACGCCGGACTGATCGGCAAATATCTACTGGAACGCCTGCCGATGATCGCAGTGGATGTGGATACTTCCTCCGAATTCCGCTACCGCAATGCGATTCTCTCGCCCGATACGCTTGTAATTGCCATCTCGCAAAGCGGCGAAACTGCCGACACCCTGGCGGGTATTCGTGAAGCGAACCGGCGCGGCTTGAAAGTTATCTCCATCGTCAATGTACCCGGTTCCACCATTGCGCGGGAGAGTGCAGGCGTTATCTACATCAATGCCGGGCCGGAAGTTGGAGTGGCCTCAACTAAAGCCTATACTGCACAGATTGCGGCCCTCTATCTTTTAAGTTTGCATCTGGGCGTTATTCATGGCCTGGTGGATACCGAACGCTTGCAGCGACGGCTCTCCAAACTGGGCGAAGTACCAGGGTTAATGCAGCGCACTTTAGAAGATGATAGCGAGGTGCGGCGTGTCGCCGAAGAGTTCGCTCATGCCGACAACGCCATGTTTATTGGACGTGGCTTTGGCTATCCCAATGCCCTGGAAGGTGCCCTGAAGTTAAAAGAGATCTCCTACATTCATGCCGAGGGCTATCCCGCTGGTGAACTAAAGCATGGCCCCATCGCCCTCATTGACGAAAAAATGCCGGTCGTGGCCATTGCCACCAGTGGCGCGGTCTATGAAAAGATGGTGAGTAACATTCAAGAAGTACGGGCGCGTAAAGGCCGTGTTATTGCCATCACCGGGCAAGGTAACACTCATATCAATGCTCACGCGGATTTCATAATTCGCGTTCCAGAGCTAACGGAAAGCTTCGCACCGCTTTTAACCGCGCTGCCTTTGCAACTTCTGGCTTATCACATCGCTAACCTGCGCGGCTGTGACGTAGACCAACCCCGCAACCTAGCAAAAAGTGTCACGGTGGAATAATAAAAGAGACTCCGAACCGTTGAGAGAAAGTAATAGTTTGTCAGGCTGAGTGTAACGAAGCATCTGGTAAGATGGTGCAGAGAGTATTGGGTAAACCCGCATCTGTGAAGCTCCGCCAAATAGATGCTTCGCTGCGCTCAGCCTGACAAACTATTACAAGAACTCTTTATTCGCTTCAACATAAACTCGGTATTGAAATCGTAGAGGCATGAAACTCTTAGCTAATGACACACCATTTGAGGTCGAAGCTATGCAGCTTGAAATGATCCGACAGACTCCGGTATGGCGACGGCTAGAGATAGTGGCAGAGCTGAACGAGAGCGTCAAGAAGATGGCTTTGGCGGGTTTACGCTCTCGTCATCCAAATGCAAGTCCGACTGAGTTACGTCGGCGCTTGGCTGACCTATATCTGGGGCCGGAACTCGCGGAACGTGTCTACGGGCCACTGGCAACTGCTGCGCTACCTGAGCCTGAATCCGATTAGCCCCAGACGCCTTACTCAATGTAGCAAGACTATTTATTCCGATATTAGGGCCTGGCCAAATTAATGTAGCAGATTTGCTGCACCGTGTTCTCACTGAGGCGGTGCAACCTTAATCTCAAGCTAAAAGACCAGTGTTAAAATCTATAAATTAGTCGCAGTGCATCTCTTAAATCCCCAGTGAAAGGAGAGTCTTTATGTTCAAAATTTGGAAGTTTAGGAAATGGTGCTTGCCATTAGCAGTGGTTGGAATCGCTTTGGCGGGCAGAAGCGCGGCACAGGCGGCCACTGTGTCGTGGAATAATCCAGCCGGTGGCGATTTCGATGAGCCTAAGAACTGGAGCACTGGCGCGGTGCCCGGAAACGCAGATGTGGTGGCGATCACATTGCCTGGAACTTACGACGTGAAGCTCACTTTTGGTCATACAGTGGCGGGTTTGGTAGTGGGCGGGACGAATGCCAGGCCGACGCTTAATCTGAACGGCGCATTGACCGTCTCTAACGCCGCCACAATCAATCCAACTGGCACCGTGGCCTTGACCTTTGCCGGGACACTAACGGCTAAGACCACAACTGTCGCAGGCACTCTCAACTGGGCGGCGGGTCGGTTGAAGGGTATCTATAATGTCACCACAACTGGTCAATTAAATGCCAACGGTGCAAGTCAGCGCACCCTGGTGGGCACGATTAACAACTCTGGTAAATTCAACTGGATCAGCCCCGGCCCTTCAAGTTCCATTGGCAAGGATGAAATCCCTTTTTCTACCCTCAACAATCGCGGCATTTTCACCGTTGCTGCTGGTGCTAAGGGCACCGATACCCTGAGTAACATCCAGATCAATAATACCAGCACAGGCACGCTTAGCGTCCAGAGCGGAACGCTCCAGATTAACGGCGATAACGATAAATCGCAGGGCATCAATAATGGAACGATTAATGTGGCAACGGGAGCTATCTTAGCTAAAGCTGGCGGCACATACACGCTGTCTGGTGGGACGCACGTTACAGGTGGTGGAACGCTGCGCCTGAATGGAGGCAAGCTCATTGTCGCCAGTCCGGTTACGGTGCCAGGAATTGTTGAATTAGACCCACTGGCCGAAACCGATGGTGGGGCTGCCCTCAACATCGCCAGTGGCGGTAAATTTAACTGGACGGGCGGCGTTATCAACAGCACTGGCCCTTTGAATATCCTCAAGGGTGCGCAGTTCAATATGAGCACGAGTTTTGGCAAAACCCTTAATACTACCATCAACAATAGTGGTATCTTCAACTGGAAGGACTTTCAGGAGATTAGCGCCAGTACAGGTCGTAAGGCAGTGATTAATAATCTGGTGGGTGGTGTTTTTAATACGGAGCCAGTTAATGAGACGCTCGCGGATGTGGACTTTAACAACGCGGGCACGCTTAATCTGGGAGGCTCTGGTAAAGCCGGGCGTTTAGGCTTGAGCACGCTCTTTACCCAAAGTGCGACTGGTGTGCTGAACGTTAACATCGGCGGCGACTTCGTGGGATTTGGCGCGATTAGCCTGGCTGGGTACCCCAACAGCGTGGTACGGTTGGCAGGCACCCTCAATGTTACTTTCGTAGGTGGCTTTACTCCCAAACCGACCGATTCAGTTAAGGTTGTCTGGTACCGTAATTACAGTGGCGCTTTCAGTAAAGTGAATATCATCGGAGGCAGGGCTATGCGCCCCGTGTACACCGCCCATGACGGTGTTTCCCTGCGCCTGATTGGTTTACGGCCTGCCTATAAGATCACTGCTTCTAAGACTACTGCTCAGGCTGTTGCAGATAGCGTGCAACTCGACTTTAGTGATGTCTTAGATGCGGCTAGTGCCAGTGACCCGGCACATTACAGCGTTGAAGTGAACGGACGAAGCGTAGCTGTGCAAAGTGCTGGCTATAACGCTGTTACCCATAGCGTAACACTGGGCCTGAATCCTGGTGCATTACAAGCAGGCGATGAGGTTGTTGTCCGCTGGAATGATGTGCGCGATGAGCAGAATAACATCGTGGCGGGGCAGCAATCTAACATTGCAAAGTAGCTTCGGGATAAGGCTTAATGCTACTCTGACTATAAACGTTGCAGTGTGGCATAATAACGAGGCAGTGGCGATGCAATAGAGAGACCTCTATGCGGCCACTGCCTCGTTTGCTTTTCCATCGGGACTAGACATTTTAAGTTTAGAGAGGATTGAGACTATGTTTAAGAAGGGTATTGTTTACGGGTCACTTCCCAATTTAGAAGCCGAAGCGCGTTTTAAGCTGGCGGCAGAAGCCGGGTTTGAAGGCGTAGAGATTAACGGCACCAATTCCCTGGACGAACTCAAGCGCATGAAAGCCGCCGCTGATGCAGCAGGGCTGCAAATCCCTAGCATTATGGGCAGCACACACTGGGAGTCGCCGCTCTCAGCGGCGGATGAGGCGGTGCGCCAGAAAACGGTTGAAAGCTCCATCTTCGCCTTAGAGAATGCGCGCTCTATAGGAGCCGATACGCTTCTCCTCGTGCCTGCGGTCGTCAATAGCGACACCAGCTATGAAGAGGCTTATTCCCGCTCTCTGGCCGAAATGAAGAAACTGGCTCCTCACGCCGAAAAGCATAATGTAACCATTGCCCTGGAAAATGTGTGGAATAAGTTCCTCCTATCGCCCATCGAATTTAAACACTATCTGGAAGAGATTGGTTCATCGCATGTGAAGGCTTATTTCGATGCTGGCAATATTTTGCTGTATGGCTTTCCGCAGCAGTGGATTCGCACCCTTGGCTCGCGGTGGTTGCACCGCGTCCATATCAAAGACTTCCGCAGCAGCGACCGTCAGTTTGTGTATCTTTTGCAAGGCGATGTGCCCTGGCCGAAAGTCATAGAAGCCCTCCGCGAAGTTGGCTACGACAATTACATCACCGCCGAACTGCCACCCTATCCCCAACAGCCAGAACAAATGGTGCATGACACCAGCAACGCTATGACGCGCATTCTTGCACTTTAAATTGAACCGCCAAGGACGCCAAGAGCGCCAAGAAGAGAAGAAAAGGAGCGTGTGTCATGTTGAGCGCAGCGAAACATCGCGTGCCGAAGAGTCCCCATTACCTGTTAAGCACGCGATGTTTCGCTGCGCTCAACATGACACCTAAATCATTCCCCCTTCTCCCTCTCTCCTTTTCTCCCCCTCTTCTTCTTCTTGGCGCTCTTGGCGTCCTTGGCGGTTCATAATTTTAAAGTGCTTTTACTCTAAGTAGGTGAAAGGATGAACTCGCTCACTCACCATACACAAGAGCGCATCCCCGGTCACTGGTATTTAATTCGATCTGTGGGTGGACGATGGATGCCGTTTAAACTGCTCTCGGAAGTATTTGTGGAATTTTATGGTGATGAATTTGAGTGGCATGGGCCTTTTTCGACAATGGCTGAAGCCTACGCTGCCATACCCTACAGTGAAGAATTTAATGAGTCAGAGCACCAATAACCAAACTTGTAATGAGTCAAGTTAAAACGAAACTGCCTTGAAGAAATAGAGACAATGCTAATGAGTGACGACTGCTACCCCTTCCTCTGCCGTGCGTTGCACGAACAGCGCACTGAGACGACTGGTCAGTGGGCCGGGATTGCCATCGCCAATGGTTCGACCATCTACTTGAGTGACCGCCGCTAATTCGCCCATTGTGCCGGTGCAGAATAGCTCAGCGGCGCGGTAAACATCAGTTAGTGATAAGTCCATCTCATTGCAGGGAATGCCGTGAGCCGAGCAGATTTCCAAAACTGTAGCGCGGGTGATGCCTTCAGGACACGCAATAGGGCGACTGGTCAGCACCTGGGAATGGCGCACGAGGAAAATATTAGTGGCATTCGTTTCTGCGACAAAACCGCGCATATCAAGCATAAGCGCATCGTCGGCCCCGGCATGATTGGCTTCGATCTTGGCCAAGATTGAAGGCAGCAAATTGTTGTGATGAATCTTAGGGTCAAGACAGTCGGGCGGAGGCCGTCGCACGCTGCTAGTAATAAGCTTTAAGCCGCCCTTATCGTACACTGGTGGCTTATGTTCGGCTAACACAATGAGCGTCGGCCCCGATTGATTGAGGCGGGGGTCCATGCCGGATGTGACTTTCACGCCCCGCGTTAGGGTCAAGCGGATATGGACGCCGTCAGTCATGGAGTTGGCCGCTAGGGTGCGCTGAATTTGCTCAATGATGGCTTCCGAAGACGGAATCTCGGCAAACGCTAATGCCAGGGCCGAATCGCGGAGCCGCTCCAAGTGCTCGTGCAGCTTGAAAATCTTGCCATTGTACAGACGCAGACCTTCCCACACCGCATCGCCGCCTTGTACTACGGAATCGAAGGGACTGATGCCAGCCGCATCTCGATGCACTAAGTTGCCGTTGATGTTGACAATTAAGTCGCGGTTCTTTTCGTTGAATTGTTGCTGCATATTTTAAAAGACCTGTTTGGTAAATCTTACCCAGTGTCATTTCGACCGGAACGAAGCATGAGCGCAGTGGAGAAATCTCACTCGATGAGTCTCTCAAGATTCCTCGACTGCGCTCGGAATGACACACCTGACTTATGCAAGAGGTCTAATGAAGCCGATGGGCGTATAGTCGCTCGTAAGGTACGAGGCACTGCTCGTAAACGCCTTGCAAATGTTCAGGAATGGGTTCCGCTTTAGGCTGATAAGGTCGAAATGAAGTCGAAGTTTCCACTTCTGGATACCAATGTGGTGCCCAAATGCCATCGGTGGAACGCATTCCTGGCGGCCACGACAGCATCGCCGGGGTGAACTCGATATTAAGTGCGGTGCAGAGCAGGCGCAAAGTATGCTCTGGGGTATCCAGCACATCTTTGGTATCAATGACAGGTGGCGTTGTGTTAGTGTGCGCTTGCACCCAGTCGAATAGCTCCGCTTGCTGGACGTAACCTAAGTCCATCACTTCCGGGTCGCCCTGCTTTTTAATATACGAAGGAATAACCTCAGCCGGATGGCGAATTAAAAAGCAGTTGGTCACTTGGCTCAACCAGTCACGCTCGATGTGCGGCAGCATATGGTGGGTCATCTGCTTCTGATAGAAAATGCGCTTGCCTTCGGGCACTGGGCCAGTCAACCAGGCGACGACTTGCTGCCAATCGGTTTCACCCTGCGCAATAATCTCATTGGCCATCGCATGGTCTTTGCCAGTGGATGCCAGATAATGCGCGTAGAACGGTTCGTCGCACACAAAGGTGTCAGGCCGATTGCCCCACGCCCGCATCATTGCTGTCGAGATATTGCGCGGGCCAGACCACATCGCCAGGTGTAAGGGTTGTTCACTCATAATTCTTTTGCTCATTACGGCAGCGGAACTTTGGGCGCGATGACAAGGGTAATTTTACCGCCGCGTGCATATTCGGCGACGCCCAGCCTGGCCCAGCCATTATGATTAGGATAACGCTCAACTGCCACGCGCACACTGTTAGCACCCACCGGCGTAAAGGTTTGAGCGGTTTTGCCGCCATCTTGCGAGACTGATACTGTGTTATTGGTGACGTTAATGACGCTGGGAGTTTTGCCATCATCGGCCAGCACCGGCCAGGTATAACGCAACGCGCCCTGATAGCCTTCCATCTGTGTCGTTAATTCCACCCGACCTGGAATGATGGTGTAGTGTTCGATAATCCGAGTCGCTCCCAGTAAATTACCCGCATAGGCTAAATCGAAGCTAACCTGTTGTGGTATGGCGTTCACGTTTGATACAGTCGCTTTAGTGATCTGAGCTGCACTCAGTTCGCCTAACTGATGCCACGTACCATCAGCAGCTTTCCAGGCAACCCCAATACCGGAAGTGGTTGTGGTCGGACTATTAGCCGGGACTTTGTAAACCGGGTGCGCGAGAATACTATCACTCGGCCCCAATTGGGGAGAAAGCCCCTTGCTGTGAACTCGAATCAGCCCGGTAGCATCATAGTGATGATCGGCGCTCGTATCAATTTCAATGTAAGTGCCCCCGGCGTTGGCAAAGACTTTATGTAAGGGAGCGATTTCGAGGACATAACCTCCTCTATCTGCTGGGGCAGGTTGCTCCGCAACCGCTTCCGTGGTGGCCGCGTGATCGTAGGCAATAGCCAGCATCGCCATTGGCAGCAGATTATATTGTGAATGCGCTGAATAGCCTTCAAAGGCATGGCCCTGCGCCGGGTCAACCCAGTTTTTGACGATCTGCATCTCACCACTGGGCCGCACCCAACGGCGCATGGAGGAGAGCGATAAATGTGCAGCCCGCTTGTATATGCCCGCCAGTTGTATATCCCCATTCTTCAATGCCTGTGCTGCGTAGATTTCATAAGTCACGCACTGCTCAGCCTCATTCCACTGATGATGAGCGGAGCGGCCTCCCGCTGGCAGTTCGCCCCACGGTGACTGCATAAATAAGCTGGTAATGGATGCTCTTCGTAATACTTCCGTTAGTTCTGCATGGTATGGGCCAGTGTAGCCATTGGCAATCATGTCACCTGCCCACAGGCGCGGGAAGTGGTCGTAAGCCATTGGCCCTTCCAGATACAATCCATAGGGTGAACCAAAGTGCTCGCCCTGAAGCGCGAAGCTGTTCTCGACGAACTTGTTGCCTGCCTCCCGCAAGCCTATTTGCTGAAAACGGGCCTCCCCGGAAGCGGACACCACATTCCAGTTACCAGCGCCGGGTGCTGCCCGGTAGATTGCAAAAGGATTGAAACCCCGAATTTGGGCGGCCCAACGCGCCGCCCGCTCTGGGGCGACTAACGGTTTTAGCAGGGGAATGGTGTGCGCCAGCATCGGGGCAAAAAAATCTTCATGCCCACTGGCAGCTTTACGCTCGCTCAAAGTCTGTGCGGCCCAGTCGGTGGCTTTGGCTGCTGGTTCAAGCAAATCTTTGCGATGCCCCCAGACTACCAGCGCGGTGGCAGCGTGGGCGAAAGCGGGTGTGCTATACTGCCACTCCACCTTGCGATAGGGATCAATGATCGCGCCCGTCGCAGCCTGATGGCCTTTCCAGAAGTTCACTTCGCTCGCCATCAGCTTGAGATAATCAGCGCGAGTGAGTCCTGTCGGTGCAAAATTAGGGGCAGTGGATGTTGTTCCATTCTGGCGGAATGTATCCAGCAAGACTTTGGTCGGGTCGGGCCAGGTGAGAACCGGCCCCCAGGTGCTTTTGGCGGAAGAGGGCGCGAAATGCTGTCGCTCAACAGTCGGCGCGGCCAGTGTCGTGGTGGGTTCCAACGATAAGGCATTGACAATCCAGTTCTGTTGCGGCGAATCGAAGGTGATGTCGAGGGTGTTCTGGCTAACATTGATGCCAACTGTTAATGTAGCGAATTCAGCCAAGCCGGGTTGTAACAAAGGCCAGGCTGTAGGAGCATTAGCGATTTTAACCCGTGTGACATGATTGCCGAAAGCCATATCCCCACAGATGACGCGCAACAGATAGTGGCCAGGGGGTAAGCCACTGATGCGAAAGGTTTGGGCCTCCTTGCCAAAAACAAAGTCGCGCCGTAGAGCATCGGGTTCACTACGGTCTCGATCCAGTAAGCCGGTGATATTCAGCCAGCCGTAGCCCTGCGCTGGGGAAAAGCGCGTGGCTGCTCCTACTGCAACATAACCCTTCTCCGTTTGTGCTGCGCCAAAATCAAAGCGCCTTGCGTTGTCTGCTGCTTGCGCAGTAGGGGCAAGTAGTCCTATAAGCATCATAATCGCCAGAGGCAGCATAGTGTTGCAATAATGTTTTGTAATGGTCATATCAAAGTAGGTGTGCCGGGGCTATAAAAGCCCCGGCAGGAAGGCGGACAAGCCGCCAAGCGTCCGCTGGACGCCACATGTAGGGGCATGATTTATCGTGCCCTTGCTGTATGCCGTCCAAAGGACGGTCGGCTTTAGCCTCCCTGCCGGGGCTTTTATAGCCCCGGCGCTATTGAAGCACAGATTCGGGGGATGTGTATTCCAACCCGAATGCTTCAGACACTCCCGCATAAGTAACTTTGCCTTCAACAATGTTCAAGCCGCTTTTAAGTGCCGCGTCTTTATTAGCTGCGTCGCGCCAACCCCGATTCGCTAAACGACGCACATAGGGGAATGTGGCATTTGTCAAAGCGATGGTGCTGGTGCGCGGCACGGCACCGGGCATATTGGCGACACAGTAGTGAATCACACCATCTACGACGAAGGTGGGGTTTTCGTGGGTTGTCGGATGCGACGTTTCCACACAACCGCCCTGGTCTATGGCGACATCCACAATCACAGCCCCTTCCTGCATGGTTTTGAGATCATCGCGCTTAATCAGGCGCGGCGCTTTCTTACCGGGCAGCAAGACGGCTCCAATGACCACATCGGCACGGCGGATGCCGTCGCGGATGGTGTGGGGATCAGAGTAGAGTGTCGAAACATTGGCAGGCATCACGTCATCCAGGTAGCGGAGACGGTCTAGGTTCACATCCAGAATGGTGACATTGGCTCCAAAGCCAGCGGCAATCTTGGCGGCGTTGATGCCCACAATGCCACCACCAATAATGAGAATATCAGCGCGTGGTGTGCCGGGGACGCCGCTCAGGAGCAGGCCACGACCACCAAAATATTTTTCTAAGTATTTAGCGCCTTCTTGCACTGCCATGCGCCCAGCCACTTCGCTCATCGGCAGCAACAAGGGCAGACTTCTATCGGGTTCCTGCACCGTTTCATAGGCGATGGCCACCGTTCCAGAATCTATGACGGCCTGGGTTAGCTCTTGGGATGCGGCAAAGTGGAAGTAGGTAAAAACTGTTTGCCCAGGACGCAAGAAAGGATACTCACTGGGTAGTGGCTCCTTAACTTTGAGGATTAAATCAGCGGCTTCCCACACTGCCTTCGCTTCGTCCAGAATGCGTGCTCCGGCTTGCTCGTATTGGTGATCAGAAAAGCCACTGCCGACGCCAGCGTCTTTTTCAATGAGCACTTCATGCCCATCCTGCACCAACACTTCGGCACCGGCGGGCCGCAGCGACACGCGGTTTTCGTTGGCCTTTATTTCACGAGGAATTCCGATTTTCATGTTTTAAGTTAACCACAGAGACACCGAGGCACAGAGAAGATGAGAGAAAGGGAGTTTTATTGTTCAGGAGGCTTTAGAGAACTAGTCGTTTAATGCCGTTCTTCAGCAGGGCAGTGTTGAAGTTAATTAGGAGGCCAGTTCTCATGCCTGTGAGTTTTAAGTAGGTGAGAAGTTGGGCTTCATGTACTGGCACTAATTTTTCTACAGCTTTTAGTTCTACAATTAGTGATTCATTCACCACAATGTCCAGACGGTAGCCACAATCAAGCCTGACTTCTTTGTACAAGATGGGTAGTGGTACTTGCCGTTGGAGGCTCAACCTGGCTTGAGTTAATTCGTAGAAAAGACATTCTTCATAAGCTGATTCCAGTAAACCTGGGCCAAGAGCACGGTGAACCTCAATAGCCGCACCAATAACTTTAGCGGTTAGTGGGTCTTTGCCTGTATCCTCTTCATTGCAGTCTTGGTAGTTATAGCTCATAAAGCTAAAGATTACCATAACCAAGCTATAAGCTAAACTCTCCTAATCTTCTCTGTGCCTCGGTGTCTCTGTGGTTAATCTCCCAGAGAATTAGCCCATAATTCCAACGGGATGGGAGAGAAGCATTTATCGCGTTCCTGGGTGGCGTGGAGGAACTGGCGTTCGCCTTCGCTCATAAATTCTCCGGCGGCGACTTTTTCGGCAATGCCCACCAGCCGCCGGAACATATCAACGTGGCCAGCGCAACGCAGTTCGGCATATTCGCGGGCCGTCATGGTCGAAATGAGGAAGGGCCAGTCGGAGGATTCCATGAGCAGGACTTCGCGGGCGCATTGCTCTAAAATCTGGCGCAGTTTTGGGTTCGGGGTATCTTTATATTCACGGGCCAGGCGGCTCATGATGGCTTCGCAGTCGTAGATCTCGCGCCAAATCCATTCTGTATCGGCATTGAGCCAGATGAGGTCAGAGCCGCCCTCGCCCCAACTGCCTTCGGGCAGGGTAATGGTCTCGGCAGAATCCAGCATATCTATATACTGGCTGCCCGTGGAAAGGTTGATTTCTTCATCCTGCCATAATTTCTTGAGCGTGCGGTAGAACCAGTTGGTGCCTTCAAACCACATGGGGCCAAATAGCTTCGCATCGCAGGTGCAGCAGACGATACCCAATTGCCCAGACTGCTCGGAGTAACTGCGCAGGGCGTCTTTGACCATGCCAACGAAGTGATTGGCTTGCGCTTCACAAGTCTCGCCTACCCGTAGAGGTTCGTAAGGTTCCTTCTGGGCGAGGTTGGCAGAGGGCGAGGTCACACGCCAGAGGCGATGGCCACCGGGAAAATGTTTCTTGTGGGAGTCGAGGTAAACACCTTCGCAAGCATAACCTCCAGTCGCTTGCCAGAGCTGGGTTGAGGTTGGCTCGTGCTGCGTGAAACAAGCCACGGGAGCCGCACTGCCGGGTGCGGAGGAAACCAAATAAACCTCGTGCGGCGAACGCGAACCATCTTCGGGTGTGTCAACGTGCTGGTCCGCAAAGGTTTCGTGCATCCAGCGCAGCGAGTCATAGCGTTCCAGATAATGTCCGGGCGGCTTACCCCCGTGCAACAGATGGCTATCTATGACGAAATAATGCAGTTGATTCGCGGCCAGAAACTCATCTACACCCTTACGCAAAACAGGCTTGGTGCCTTCAGCACGCACGGCTTCTGGGGGTAGCCATTCGCCGCGTGGACGATAGGCGCACTCTGGTAGCCAGATACCCCGTGGCTGGCGTCCGAAGTGCTTTTTATAACTATCCACGCCCAGCCGAATTTGTGCATGGATTGCCTCGTCGGTGCCTAAGAGTGGCAGGTAGGCATGGGTTGCAGTGGAAGTAATAATTTCTAGCCCACCGTGATCCTGCAACTTGCGGAATGCGCCTACCACATCCCGTTCGTAAGTCTGCTCAAAGTCGCGGGCAATGTTGGTATACCAGTTCTCCCAGAAGAGCGCGATGTCGCGGTAATCATCTAAGCCCTGTGCGGCGAATTCACGGGCATTGCGACTGGCTGCATCAATGCGGAACTGCAAATACTCCTGAAAGGTGTACATGAACGACATGCTGGAAAGCATATCGCACAGCACTGGCGTGATGGCTAATGTGACACGCGGCGCAATGTCGTCGTTGAGCAGGCGATTAAAGACATTGAGGAGAGGAATATAGGTTTCCGCCGTGGCTTCACAAAGCCAGTCCACGCCATTGGGCCACCGCCCATGCGATAGCACCCACGGCAGATGCGCGTGCAAGACGAGCATGAATGAGCCAATGGGATGGGTAGAGTTATCGGATTGAATGATCTCTATATTGGAAGCCGTTGAGTCGGCGGACATAGTCTTATCCTCGGATGAAGTCTGCACTTTAGCGTCTGCACTTATTGTAACGCACACAGATGGCTCAACCAAAACGAGCAGGTTGAATCTATGGTCTCCTCTTAAACCCTGCTACAATATCGCCTTTTGCATTGATATGAGGGATGACACTATCGAGCTTTGAGAATCGCTGGTCTCGCTTTAACGGGCGACTTCGCTCATCTCGTCCACGGCACGGCTTTCGTAGGTGCGAGCAGCATCTACATGGCGGCTGGCGACTTCTAAGCGGCGACGGGCATTTTCGTGCAGGACTTTGCCATCAGTGCTCAAGTCATTGGCAGCGGGGAGGGCAGCGGCGGCGTTTTGCAACTCATTAATAGATTTGCGGAAGTTATCAGCAGCCAGCTTGAGAACTGGATCGCGTAGCGCATTAGCCGCCGCGTCTAGATATGCGGCGGCATCGCGGCGCGTCTTGATCCACTGTTGCAAAGGGGCTTTGAACCAAACCAGGAGCGCGCGGGTGCGGTCGGCAGCGTCCAGTGGCGGCGCTTGGGTTGGTGGGGCCTGGGCTGCGGGGGTAGTAGGAGTTGGAGCTACAGTTGCGCTGGCTCTGGCCGTAGATGGCGTGGCATTAGGGTCGGGATTATCTGTGCCTGGCGTCTCGCTACGTGAGGTTCCAGTCTCCGGTTGTGGAATCGGTGAGGCTAGGTTGGCAGCAACTGAACTGGACTGGGGTGTAATGGCTACTCTGGTCAGTTCTTGCGACAAGGCGGCTAACGCTTCGAGATTGAGCAGAGCATCGCCCTCTTGGGGGCGGCGCATTAAGGCCACCGCACGGCGCAAAGTCCGGCGGTGGGCAGCGTTAGCCGTTAAAGGTTTGAGCGAATAGATGAAGGTCGGTGTGCTTAAATTGGGAACTTCGGGCGTCGCGCTGACGGTTGGCACACTCGGCTTGCCGCCCACAACTGGGGTCGGTTGTGGTGCAATCCGCTCCGCTGAAATAGCCGCTGGCTGGGGCTTGGCAAAAGTGGCGCGTTCCCCTGGCATATAAAAAGCCAGCATGGTATGGCTGCCGCCAAAAGGAGAAGGCTGTTTCCAGGAAAGGGCAAAATCCTTTTTCGGCATGGTGTCGAATTGAGCGCCGTGATTTTGAATTAAGACTTCGTTGCGCGCGGTGTCGTAGCCAACCGCCAGTGCCCAGCGTCCATTAAAGATCACCGGGGGCCGCGCCGCATCCAGTTCACTCTGCAAAGCTTGCAAGGCTGCGGTATCGTCTTTCTCATTGAACTTCGTGTAACGCAGCCCCGCATTGGCCACCGCGTTATCGAAACCATCAAAGGGTGCCTGTACGATACGCGCCGGATCATCCGGGGCAAAGCCAGCAAAGAATGGCTCTAACGACCAGCCGCGCAACGAAATGTCACTGACCTCCAATTTACGAGCCGCTAGGAGCGGACGCAGGGCCGCAAAGAGGGAGCCGTTGGCAATGCCTTCATCGGGTAAAGGCGTGACTTCAATCTGCACCCGGCGCATAATGGGCGCATTCTCATGATAGAAAAGCATTCCCAGTCGTTCACGGGCCGTGCTGGCCCATACACTTTGAGGGTAATGCGTGCAGGTTGCTAAATAGGCGTTCTTGGCCCACGGCTTGTTCTTAAAAAGAGTTTCGTAAGTGACACCGAGGTTATATTGTGCCTCGGCGCAACGGTCGGGGTAATTAGTGTAGTGTTGCAGCACATTTTGCAAGAGCGTCTGGGCTTTCTTGGCATCGCCTTCAGTGAGCGCGAGACGGCCCAAGCGCAAAGTCGCTTCGGAAACGTAATCCATATTATTAGGAAAACGTTCCAGGAGGGTATTATAGGCTTGCTTGGCTGTCTTGGTATCGTGCAGGTTATTCGAGGCTAATTCCCCGGCTGAAAGTAGCGCGTCGCCAGCGAGGGGGCTGGATATATAAGTTTCAGCCAACCGCATGTATGAGGCTACGGCCTGGGAGTAGTACTTAGCATCCTCTCCACGCCGGGCGTGTTGCGCCAGGCTAGTCAAAATATCTCCCTCGTGCTGTAGGGCGGTCGGCGCGTAAGAAGACTCCGGGTGCAACTCCACCAGCAAGGCATAATGGCGCAGGGCCATTTCTAAGCGGCCCTGGGTTTCTAACCGCTGGGCGCGAAAGAAAAGCGATGAGGTGGGGTCGGGCAACAGTAGGGCGCGCAGTGCGAAAAGGAAAAGTAACCCCAGAGTGCCGCCAATCAGCCAGGGCTGAAGATTGCGACTGGGTAACGGAGAGGATTGGGCAACTACCATCATGAACTACTGCTATAATTTCTAAACATTATTCGGCATCCGGTTAGCACTGTAGGCAAGTTTATTGTCTTTCGGGGTTAGTAACAACTTTGCAAGGTGGCAACGAAACTTAACAATCTATCAGCAGCATCACGCTTGCCATGTGGCCCCGATTAAAATCGAGGGCTGCAAAACTAAATCCGCCTGCGCGGATTAGATGTTCATAATTTATGATTTAATTTCAGATGTCAAAACCCACGTAGGTGGGTTTGGTCTTGCAGCCCTCGATTTTAATCGGGGCCACTCACAACCAAGTCTATTGCATTTCGGCATCTGGTTTTCATAGCGGCATTGTATGGCATCTTCGCAACGCATTTATTTAGGCACTAGTAGTTGGAAATACGATGACTGGAAAAGTGTCTTCTATCCTTCTGGCGCAGCGGATGAACTGGCCTCCTATGCGCGCCACTTTGATACGGTGGAGATAGACTCGACGTGGTACAGCATTCCGGCACGGCGCGTAGTGGAATCCTGGCGCAAGCGCGTCCCCGATGGCTTCCGCTTTGCCCTCAAAGTGCCCCGCACCATCACCCACGATAGATCCTTAATAGATTGCGCCGATGAATTTAACGCCTTTCTGCATGTTATCAGCTACCTGGAAGACCGTTTAGGGCCAGTGCTGTTTCAGTTCCCGCCGCACTTTTCGGCAGCTTCCGTAGACACATTGCGTGACTTTCTCCTCTTATTGCCCAGCGGTTGGAAATTTGCAATGGAGTTTCGGCATCGCTCCTGGTTCCAGCAAGAATATGCCGATTTGCTGGAAACGGCGGGTGTTGCCTGGGCCTGGGCTGATACGGGCAACCTGCTCACCAGCGCCTCCCCTTTGCCGCTTTACTCCACGGCATCCTTTAGCTATATCCGCTGGCTGGGCGACCGTGACGCGCCAATGGCCCCCTTCAACAGCTTAAAAAAAGACTGCTCCAACGAAGAAACTCGCTGGGCCGACATTATCAAAGCTTTGCCCACTCCAGAAATATGGGGCTACTTCAACAATCACTGGGCAGGCTATTCCCCCGGCAGTGTGGATGCTTTTAAGCAACGACTGGGATTGCCGATTAAAGAAGTGGTGGAAAAGAGCGAGCAGGGGACATTGTTTTAGCCCTCACCCCCAGCCCCTCTCCCACTGCGTAGGCGAGGGGAGCACAAACTAGCACTGACTCGTGAAATAGGCGAACCGCAGAGGCGCGGAAAGCACAGAAAAGAATCCAAAGCTTATTCTCTGTGTGCTCTGCGTTATTTAGTTTTAGGAGCCATTCATCCTTTAGGGCACCCCTCGCCTACGCAGTGGGAGAGGGGCTGGGGGTGAGGGCTAACCCCCATAAGCTTCATAAGCCAGCAGGCCACGGTTCCATGTCCACCGCACTAGAAATGCCAGTGCCAGCAGCCAGAGGCATTGGCGTGTCAATCCCAACCGTATCTCCTCTGCTGTGATGGGAGAGAGTAAAATCCGCATGGGAAAGGCGTAGAAGGAGGAGAAGGGGAGGTCAGTGCTCACTCTTTGCAGCCATCCGGGTAACAGCGACACGGGCAATAAGCGGCCCGCCATAACGCCCACAAGAACATTCCAGATTTCCAGAAAACCACCTGGTTCGGCCAGCCAGAAGGCGGAGATGCCTAACAGGAACTTGAATTGGGATAGGAGCATGTAAGCCAGTAATGCTGACAGAAAAAACTCCGCCCAGCGCAGTCCATCAAGAACTGGCAAGCGCAAATACGCATGAAACAGCCAGACCATGACGCCCAGTGCCGGGAGCATCATAAAGCTTTTTACGATCTGATAGGAAGTTTCCTGGGCAAAGCGGTAGCCGAAATAACCGATGGGCCGCACGATGAACTGGGTAATCTTGCCGTCGCGCACTTGCTGGGCGATGTCCCATTCGGGATGCGGTGTAATGATGATGGACAGCACCGTAACGCACAGGTAATAAGTCATCATCCCCGGCAGGTCGAAGTTGCCAATGGTGCTGCGTCCTTTCGATTGATACGCCGCCAACCATACCAGCATCAGCGTTATCGAGGGCAGCACTGCATACCACACCCAGACCACAGCATTAAAGCGGTAAACCAGAGAATCTTGCCAACCTAAAACGGCAACGCGCCAGTATTTCTTCATAATCAGGAAGCAGGGAGAAAGAGGAAAGGATGAAGGCAGAAGGAGGAAGGATGAAAAGATGTGATCTCAATCCGCAATCCGAAATCCGCAATTCCTCTATCGGTTCTTGATAGTGTAGACTAAAAGGGTAAAAGAAACTTGCTGTTCAATTAGGCGTCCAATATTATGTTGTTAGCTGTTAATAGTTGTTTCTTTTTGTTTTATTAGCACCACTGCATCACCGCAACCATCACAGCCGTAGCATCTTAACAGAAAGGTAAAAAGCTCTTTATGTCTGTTTCTTATGACCAGCGCGTCGGTATTTTCGTAGACGTGCAAAATATGTTTTATGCGGCCAAGCATCTGTACAATTCCAAATTAAACTTTGCCCGACTTTTAGATTATATTTCGCGGGGACGCCCCCTCGTGCGCTCCATCGCTTATGTGGTGCAAACGCCGGAAATTGACCAAAGCAACTTCCTCACCATGCTGCGCTCGAACGGCTACGAGATTCGCTCGAAAGACCTCAAACAGCGGCCCGATGGTTCCTGCAAAGGCGATTGGGATATGGGCCTCGCCCTGGATGCCTTAGCCATGAGTGACCGCCTGGATGTAGTGGCTATCGTATCCGGCGACGGCGACTTTGTAGACCTGGTGAACTTTCTCAAAGCACGGGGCGTGCGGGTTGAGGTGTATTCCTTCCCCTATTCCACCGCAGAAGAATTGCGCCATGCCGCCACCGAATATTTCCAGATGGGCACCGAAATTGTGATTAACCCACAGCCACGCCCGGTCAGCAGTCTGCCTGCCTTCTACAATGGCTATCGCACGGTGGGGGATGCCGACGCACAAGGGGAGCATAACGGCGAACACAATGGTCATGGTGAGCATCACGAACATCTGATGCCGTTTGAGCCGATTGTTGTGCCCAATGGCGACCCCATTACTTGACAATTGCCTCTGAACCTCGTGCTGACCGGCGCGTCAGGAAGCGGCAATCAAGTCTCAAGGAGCAATCTCCATGCAGTTAGGTAATTCCTCAAAGGCCGCTTTGCTATCGCTGGGCGTGTTCGTGGCGGTGGCCGCGTCGCCCGCCAAGGCCGTTGTGTTGCAGCAGAAGTGGACAGCGGGCGAGCAACTCTCCTATGATATGCTGGCCAATGGCACCTTCAGCGTAAAGATGCCGCCCAATGCCGATAACCTGCTGGCGGGCTTGCCACTTGATATTGACCTGGATGTGAAAGGCCAGACAGCTCTGGACACCCTCACGGTAGATGAAAACGGCACCGGGACGGTGGTGCCCCGCGTTAATCAGTTGCAAATCAAAGGCGACATGCTGGGCCAGAAACTGATCTTAAACGTCCAGGACGGCAAGGGCAGTTTCACCATGAATGGCAAAGCGATGGCGGGTGGCGATAAGGCCAATTGGGGTGCTCTGAGTAATCCGGCGCTGGCGATGCGTATCTCAAAATTCGGCAAGATCGAGGGCTTTGTGCCCAATCCGGGGCAAACTACGCCACCAACTCAAGGCACCCCTACCACCGCTCCGGCCCCCACAGACGACGCCAAAGCCAGAGCCGCCCGCGCTGCGGGACGCCTGGAAGCCCCGGCGGGCAAGAAACCTCAAGGCGCTGGCCTGCCACTCGATTTGCAAGGCATTCTGAGTGCGATGATGCTGCGCGCCTTACCCACCCTTTGGCCCGACCACGAAGTAAATGCCGGGGATAAGTGGACAACTGACCTCAACTGGCCTCTCCCGGCTAAGATAACGGGTGATGGCGCGGCACCGGATGCAGCGGCTGCACCTCAGTTTGTGCCCCTGGGCAAGTTCGATATGACCTTACGTGGCGAGGAAGAGGTAGCGGGTCGCAAAACCCAACGGATTGCGGTTAAGGGCATGGTAGATATTGACGAAAAGACCGCCGCTGCCCTTGCGCAGAGCGTGCCGCCGCAACTTCATAAGGCAGGGGCGGCTAAAGCCAATGCGCCTGCACTGCAACACTCGAAACAGCAGTTTAGTGGCGACCTGTGGTTCGATGCGTCGGCGGGCCAACTGGTGCGCGTGGAGATGGACGTGCAATCTTTGGTCACGGCGCATAACGTCGGTGGGCAAACTGCCAATGGCCAAAAAAAGAATGCCCAGGCCAAGCCGAACCCTGATGAGGATTCTGCGATGGCTTTCAATGGCACGCTGCAAATGCAGTTGCGTAAGGTCTCTTATGCCACTGCGAACGCGACTAATAGTGTTCCCAACACTACCGTAGCCAGTGCCGATGGAGGAGCCGTTAAACAATGACGCCCGGTTGTAAGAGCCAGAGTCGGGGCCGCTATTTTCAGCCGGGTCTCTGGCTTTGGTTATGCGTCACGTCTTTGGCTCTGGGCTTTCAATCGCCTCAATCAGCCCACGCCGGGTTGTTTTCCGTCAGCCCCAGTAAAGAGCGGCAAATTGGACAGGATGCGGCTAAGCAAATTGAAGCCCAGTCGCGCATTGTCTCTGGCCCGGTGGCCGATTGGGTGGAGAGTGTTGGCCAGCGCCTGGCTTCAGTTTCCGACCCTGAATTTAAGTATTCATTCAAGGTCATTGACAGCCCCGAAATCAATGCCTTTGCCTTACCCGGTGGCTACGTCTATGTTTTTACGGGCCTGCGCCGCGTGGTGCATACCGATGATGAACTGGCCGCCGTCATAGCACATGAAATCACTCATGCCGAGCAACATCACTTTGCCCAGCAATACAAGAAGAACTCCAAGCGCGGCTTTATCCTCGATATTGGCTCGCTGGTTTTAGGCTTGCCCAACATGGCGAACCAGGCGTTAGGTATTGTGAATTATGCGGTGGAGCAAAAATACTCGCGCGGCCAGGAATCCGAAGCCGATCACCTGGGTATGATGCGGATGGTGCGGGCGGGGTTCAAGCCACAAGGCATGGTAACTCTGCTCAATAATCTCTCCAAAGAAATGGGCAAGACCAAGGGCTTGGATAAATGGTTCGGCGACCACCCAGATTCTTATAAGCGAGTGGATGCCGCGCAGCAGGAACTTGGTGAAATTCGCAGCTTACAAGCCCAAAACAACACTGCTGTGCAGCCTGCTTATGCGCCGTGGCAGTCGGAGTTTCAGGCCACAGACACCATTGGAACTGAGGATCGAAGATAGAGAATCGAGGATAGAGGATCGAGGATGGCGTTTACAGGCCGGAACTTGCTATCCTCGATTATCCATCCTCGATCTTCGATCCTCAAGCATTCTCTTGCGAGAGCCGCAAATGTTCGGTATAATGTTTAAGGCTCAGGTTTGGAGGGATACCCAAGAGGCTGAAGGGGCGGGTTTGCTAAACCTGTAGGGTGGTTTTCGCTGCCGCGAGGGTTCGAATCCCTCTCCCTCCGTGCAATTGCGGATTGTAGATTTCGGATTGCGGATTAATGAAGTAGCGCACATTATTGGCGTTATTGAATTAGGATGCTTCAATCCGCAATCGCCAATCCGAAATCCGCAATCAAATGTGCCCGTAGCTCAGCTGGATAGAGCATCTGACTACGGATCAGAAGGTCGGGCGTTCGAATCGCTCCGGGCACAGTCTTAAAGAAAGGCGAGAGCAAATGCTCTCGCCTTTTGTTTTGTGCGCTCTTTCGTCAGTCCCTGCGTTAACTATGGTATTGTGTTGAGTAGAAGCAAGCTCAAGCGGAGGATAGACTATGACACGACCAAAGCTAGGAACGGCGTGGCAACTCTGCGGGACGCTGGTCATTGCCTCCAGCTTGACAATAGCTGGTTGTGGTGGCAGCCATAATAGCGGCCCCGTGCCAACTGTGTCAGGCATTCATGGGGTAGCACAGGAGAAGATAGAAGGCGGGGCTTTTTTCCTGACTCCACGCCCGCCCAACATTGAACCACTGTCTAATGTCATTATTAGCGTCCAACCAGCCGGGGGCGGGCCTGAGATTGCGCGCCAGCAGACTAATGCCAAAGGGCAATTTCAGATTACTCTGCCTCCTGGCAACTACCTCGTGGTGCCCACGCAGACAACACCGAATCTGGGTTTAATAAAGCCTCAGAGTGCTACGGTTGTGGTGCATTCTGGCCAATTTGCCGACCTTACTTTTACTTATTTATTGGAAGCTCCCTGAGACCGACTATGGCTAGTGCAACCTAAAAATCGGATTGTTGAAGTAGTTGAGGATGCTCACGGTGTAAGGTCAAAATCAGTTCACCAAAGAGCGTGTTGGCCCAGGCGAACCAGGAGCGTGTGAACTGACTCGCATCATCTTTCCAGAAGGTCTCGTGCATGAATCCTGTTCCGGCATGAGTGCGCTTGAGCGTACTAAGACATTCACTAATCTCCGCTTCGGAATCAGTGGTTAAAGCGCGCATGATGAGGGACATCGGCCAAATCCAGCCTAACCCGACGTGTGGCCCACCCACTCCGCTTCCGGCTGCACCTTCTGCATAATAAGGGTTAGCCTCGCTCAACACAAAGGCGCGGGTGTGACGGTAAATGGCATCTTCTCTGGAGCAAAAACCCAGGTAAGGTAGGCTTAACAGGCTGGGGATATTGGCATCATCCATCAGGTAGTGCGACCCAAAACCATCCACTTCATAAGCATATATCGTGCCGTACTGCCAATGCTCTATCACTGCGTGCTGTTCAATCGCCGCAGTGATCTCTGCCGCTAAGGACTCGGCTTGCGCGGCTAATGCCCGTTGGGATTGCGAACCTTCACTATCTCCTGCGATAGCGATTAGTATCGGTGCGACCTGGCGTAAGGTGGCGGCAGCCATCGCATTGGCAGGCACCAGAAAAGGTAACATAGCCGCATCGTCGGAAGGGCGGAAAGGACTTTTGCTGAGTCCGCACCGTCGCGCCGGTTGGCCTTGACCGTTGAGAGCCAGAGTTTCCGTTGGACGCTTAGAATTGCGCTCGAAGGTATAAGGTGGCTCGACCTGCTCTCCGGTGCCTGCTTGCCCGTTACGGATGGTTGCCAAAATCAGTTCCACCGCGCGAACCCAATCGGCATCGAAGCAGGTAATGTCTTGAGCGACTGCATAGTAACCGTAAGACAGACGCAGCACGGCGCAGAGACTATCCAGTTCATATTTGCGCTCATGGACGCCGGGCTTCATGGTGGTTATGTCACTTTGCCAGTGCCCCAAAGTGGGTTCTCGATAGAAAGCGTTCGCATAAGGGTCTAAGAGCACGCACTGCACCTGCCGATGGATGACGCCCTCGATTAAAGTTTTGAGCGCCGGGTCCTCAGTCACGAATGGCAGATAAGGCCAGACCTGATTTGTGGAGTCGCGTAACCACATAGCATCAATATCGCCGGTAATGACAAAGGTATCGGGGCGACCTTGCTCATCTTTGCCCAACGTTACTGTTGTATCGAGCGTATTGGGAAAGCAGTTAGCAAAGAGCCATGCTAATTCTTGATCGTGGATAGAACCTGCTACCCGCTCAATGACATCCTCAATCACTGGACTGGAGAAACACCGATTCTTAACAGGGGGACGGCAACTCGTAAAATCACTTTTGTTCTGACTACTCATAGAAAATATCTCAAGCTAAATAAAGAGAATGGTGCGCTGCGTGGAAAAGTCATGCTGTGTGACCACTTGCGCGATAACGGCGGCTATCTTGCCGCCACCCTGCGCCGAGGGTTCGATTTGGTTAGCATAGTCCCCGGCTTCGTTGCAGATGAGGCGTAAATCCAGCACAGGAATGCCATGTGCAAAAGCCAGGCGCAGAATGCAATCGTTAAAGAGCGTCAAAGCGGCTACGGCAATGCGTTGCAGTTGCACATCAGGAAATTGCGGGTAGTAAATGGTGCAAACGGCGGTGGGTAATCCTCGTTTGAGGACAGCTTCTAACATCTGCTGATAGCCACTTTCAAATTGATCTCGAATAGTGGCCAGTCGCGTCAATGCGGCTGCGACAGAACTGGCACTTTCGCCCAGAACTCCCGCCTGTCCGAGAGCATCGTTGCCGCCTACGCTGATAACTAAATGGGTAGCATCACCTGGCACATCTTTTAACTGTTGGTGAACATCTTGAATGACATCCCCATCCACTGCACAGAGTGTGGCACGCCAGCCTTGTGGTAATCGCTGGCGCAGGTGGTGAATAACATCTGGCCCATTGGAGACATACGCGGCATTATCTAAGATTGAATCGCCTAAGAGGATTATATGGCTCATACAGAAGTTCAAAAAAACTCATTTTAATGGAGAGAATTTTAATCCATCCCGCCATATTGCTGAAGTAGGGTTGCGATTTCTCTCTGGCGTTCAGTATCACGTTGCTGCCATGCTTCTATATCAAGGCCGTCTTGGAGGCATTCACGTAACTCCTTTTCACTAAGACCAGTGGGTTGTTGCCCTAATTCCAATAGGAGCAATGCCAGCCGCAAGGGGGTGCATTTGCATTCGGAGATTTGTGGAGAAAAGCTCTTCTCTCCGCCAAACTCGGCCTGTGCCTCATTAATATCGGCTCCATTCTGTAAGAGTAGCTCTGCTACTTTGATACCGCCACTAAACACTGCGGAATGCAGTGGAGTCCACCCATTGTTGGTTCGAGCATTAATATCGGCATCAAATTCTATTAACAGCTTTGCCATGTTCTTATGGCCGAACAAAGAAGCCAGATGTAAAGGTGTCCCATCCTTGTTATCTCTGGCGTTGACATTAGCGCCCGCCCTTAGCAGGAGGCGTCCCACTTCGACTTGCAATTCATCGTCAACTTTCGCGTGAGGATTAGGTTCGGCTACGCGATGAAGAGGTGTATGTCCCCAAGTGTCTCTTTGCTCAGTATCCTCGCCAACAGCCAGGAGGAATCTGACTTCATCCTTTTCACACCACCAGGCAGCTATATGGAGTGGGCTATGATTAAAATAATTCAACTTGCTACCTCTAAAAGAAAGCTGTATTCTCCTCATTCTCCTCATCAGAGGGCGACCAACCTCACCAACGAGGAGAATACATTGTGCAAGATACCATATTAACCATCTACTGTCTGT
>Ga0213875_10000162_pt1 | contig 70242 bp, 66 predicted proteins | sample BarmaccomBMRX_R8_FD_160105 | JGI IMG/M metagenome (GOLD analysis project Ga0213875, IMG submission 160105) | Root-associated microbial communities from Barbacenia macrantha in rupestrian grasslands, the National Park of Serra do Cipo, Brazil - RX_R8 | ecosystem: Host-associated > Plants > Roots...
AAGCCGCAGGTCCAGGGGGTGCCGGGATCGAACTCTCCGGCGAAGCTGCGCTCGTGCAGGGCCGCGGCGCCGTCGCCCCCCTTCCAGGCCGCCACGAGCTGCTCGGGGTCGACGTTGACCCCTATCGGGTTGGTCTGGAACTCCGCAGCGGTGCGCATCCACTCGCTGGACGCGGACCAGTCCCCGAAGTTGTCGGTCTGGAGCTCGACGCTGTTGCCGTCGGGATCGACGTAGTACAGCGACGTGGTCAGCCCGTGATCCAGGCAGGCGTGCGGGGTGATCCCCTCGTCCTTGAGCCGCTCGTAGTTGGACAGGAGGGCGTCGATACCGGGGTACTCGAACGCCATGTGGTGCATGCCGGTGTGGGCGAGCTTCTCCGGGTCGTCATCGAGGCCCGGCGCGACGAGCAGCGCGACGCGGTGGTTGGCGGCGTCGTTGGTGAGCCACGCCCCGAACGGCCCGTAGTGGTTGGGCTCCAGCCCGACCGCAGTCTTGTACCACGCCGCCATCTCGGCCAGCTGGTTGGTCTTCAGAGTGACGTGGTGAAGGACGGGGTTCTGCGGTGTGATGGTGGACATCGGGACGCTTTCCTCGCCTGGCGGTTCCCTCCGGCCGGGCATCGGCCAGCATCGACGGTACATCATCTATGATCGTTGAGCAAGGGGGGCGCGCGGGTCGTCGCGCCTGCGCCACCGATCGTCGACATCAGATTCAACCGCCATCTGCCGAGCGCAGCCCTGACCGGCACCCCGGACGTGATCGCGGACTTCATCACCGTCCGCCGGGACTCATCCACCACATGCACCGCCACCGGCACGCCGACGAGTTCACGGTCCCGCTGACCGGCACGCTGCAGCTCCGGACCGCGTCGGTCCGGTCGTGCGGGACCGGCATGTGCACCAAGAGCCCGCCCGGGGACTCGAACCCCGAACCTTTTCATTACAAGTTGCCCATTTGCAGGCCAATTGTCGTAGGCATCGGCGATTTAGGGAGGTGATTCCAGTTGGCGCTGGTCAGAATTGCCGAGTTCGGGACATATTGCGGGACACGTCTCGTCTCGGCCGCTTGGTTGCCGCATTGATTAGGGGAGGAGAGGGAGGCTGCGAACCCCGGAGCTGGTCAGGCTCGATCACGACGACGCAGCCGGCGGCGAGCGCGTCGGCGACTGCGGGCAGGTTCGCGATCAGCAGCGCCACCTGCTCGCTGGGTCGTCGTTGGGCGCCGCGGCGAAATAGGACCACGGACGGCTGCGTGGTGCACCGCTGGGCGAGGAGCGTGCCGGAGTCGGTGTCGGCGGAGATGACAATCCGGCCCAAGGAGCCGGCGCGCTCGAAGATCCGAGCGTCGGAGGCAGCCTGAAGGGAGTACTGACGGACGTGGACCGCGTCGTGACCGCCCCTAGCCAGCTGCTCGCGACGCGCGGCGGTAGCGCGTTGTCGATCAGGAATCTCAACCCGCGGGCGCGAGCGGCAGCTCACGCTCCCAAACCGCCTCAGCCGCGTACCGGAGCGCTTCGGGCACATCCGCAGGCTCGAGGTCGGGGGACGCGTCGACGATCTCGTCCGCGGTCATCCCGTCCGCGAGCATGCCCACACGGTCGCGGCCGGGATCCTGAGCCCGCGGATGCACGGGACTCCCGTCCATCTGACTTGTTCGGTAGTCGAGCTTGCTTCGGCGGCCCGGTATGCAACGCGGCGGCGACGATGGGCTCTGCCCGAGGTCGCTCGTACTGCTCCCATGGCGAAGGTAGCTGGCGGGCGCGCCGCTCATTGACCAGGCGATCGCGGCGCATCGCCGAACGAGTCGTTGGTCAAAAGCGATCGCAGCTAGGCTGCCACGACGATGGTTGGATCGCCACTCGCACCACGCGATGCTCAGGAGCGCGCCCGCCAGCTTCGCCACCACATCAGGACGCTCATGGAAGAGCGGGTTGTCGATCACGAGCCACAGGAGTCCGCGGAGCTGATCTCGAGCGTGGACCTCCCCCCTCTCGAGCCGCACACGGACCCCTAGGAGTTCGGAAGCCGGCTGCCCGCACGAGTGGCGAAGCTCTCCACGGACCAGCTCGCAGTGGTGGCGCATCCAATCAGGACGAAGCCGTGATGCGCACGCGTGTGAGATCGAGCGGTGATGGCTGGATCTCCGGCTGAACAAGTCGGCGCCCCAGTGACGAGATAATGCTCGATGGGATCGGCGCTTACGGGCTCTAAGACAACGAGGAGACGATATGGCCAGCGTGAAGGTGATGGCGACCGAGGACGGTCCGTACAAGGTGACCGGGGAGATCGAGCTCATCGACCACGATGGGAACGTGGCCGATACCAGCGGAAAGACAACCCTGTTCCTTTGCCGGTGCGGCGGATCGACGAATAAGCCGTTCTGCGACGGCACCCACTCCAAAATCGGCTTTCAGGGAGCGATCGCCGCCGTCGAGAACGCCGAGTGAACGGGGCGCCCGCGTCTTGCCGCTAGCAGATCCAGCCACACCGGCATGGGATTGCTGCCCCGGACGAGCGCAGCGTCGCCAAGGCCATGCTGGCGTCGGAGGAATCGCTGCGTAGAAAGCACTCGTCGTCTGGCAGGAGGCTCGCCGGCGGCGGCTGCACGCGCAAGCAGCCGGCCATCTTGGCTCTCGCTGTAGTCGTGCCTTCCTGGGAGGCGCAAGCCCGCTCGAGGCCGTCGGTTGTCACTGGGGCGGCCTCAGTCCCTTGCAGTTGCAGCTTGCGTCATCGAGACGGGAGCTGGTACGTCTGGCGGGGTACGTCTTGGAACAGTTCCGACTCCCAGAGGCTCTCGAACACAGAGCGCAGGAGATCGGAAAGTGAGGCGACCGATCCGTACCGGCGACTGGCCAAAGGTCGTCGGAGAGCCGCCAAGTGAGATTCCGCCCCCACGCAGAGCCCTGCTCTTCGGTTGACGCGCTACTTCTGCGGTCGCTGGTCAGATCAGGGATAACGGCCCGATACCGATCGTAGGTGGCGGGCGTCTGGTTGGACGATCGGACTGGTTCGTGTGGCGCGCTTGGAAGATGGTGGCTTCGACGGCAGAGACGCGGGAGGGCGGCGGAATGCGGAGCTCGTCGATCAGTGGCGTGTTCCTTTCGCTGAAGCGTTTGGCGTGCTCGTTGAATTCCCAGACTTCGATGATCTGTGCTCCGCTTTCCACGCCACCGACGACGCGGGCGAGGCAGCCTTCGGGTAGCTGCTTGTGATCGCCCGCTCGGTCGTTGAGCTCGTCGTAGCGGTCAAACGGGAATTCGTGGTCCCAATCGAGAACGGTGCAAGGGGCCATGGTTTTCCTCTCGTCATTGGCTGGTCTCGGGCTTGGATTTCTTGGTCGGTTTAGGCTTCAGGGTGAGCGCGTACTCGTAGCTGCGCCGGAGGTAAGGGGCCAGCGTTTCGGTGTCTTGGAGCAGGTGGTCGGGAACGGCGACGTACTCCTTGGCCGGCGGCCACGCGGGATCGGCCCTGAACACCTCGGTGTCGTAGCGTGCGATAAAAGCCGTCCGCTCGGGCTCTGGGAGGCGGATCCCCACGACTCCGTGCTTGGAGATCATCGAGTACATGTTTCCGTTGACGGCTGTGTAGCCCGAACCGAAGTTGGACTTCGCCTCCACGCCGGCGACGGCATCGATCAGCCGCTCGTAGAGGCGCAGTTCCTCCTCGGGCACGTTCATCTTCTTCGAACTCATCGCGCCGGCTCGCCGCTGGTGCCGCTCATGAACGCCGCAGACGCCGCCGTAGCGACGACGATCTCGCTGCCCACGATCAGGCCTTCCGGACCGTCAGGTGCTCGGCGATCTTGACGTGCGCATTCCCGTTGACTGCCCTCATGGATTTGGAAGCGTCGCCGCCGTCATACGCCTCCGAGCGCAACGCGGGTCACGGCGTCTCCGCGCCAGTCGTCTGCCGCCGGGAACATCTGAAGGCCCTCGATCGTCCCCACGCCCGCACCGAACACGAGCGTCTCTGACACCAGCGGGCGCAGCGCCTCCAGGCCCTTGGCCTCCCGCACGCGGCGAAGTAGACGCGCGCTAGCAGTCTGGTGTCCTCAGTCGCCATGTCGCTTCAAGTACCCAGCTCGCAAACATACCAACCGGTTTGTACCAGAACAATACCATCCGGATATGACCACCCGCGATCCGAGCGCGACGCGAAGGCGGCTCCTGGAAATCGGGCAGGACGAGATCTACCTCCACGGCTTCCAAGGCGCCTCGCTGGAGAAGATCCTCAAACGGACGGGCGTGACAAAGGGAGCGTTCTTCCATCACTTCGCCACCAAGACAGAGTTCGGCTACACCGTCGTGGACGAACTGATCGCCGAGATGATCGCCGCCCAATGGGTGTACCCCCTGCGCGACACCAACGACGTACTGACGACGATCGCCAAAGAGTTCGAACGCGGCGCCCAGGTCCTACGACAACAGCGACCGATCCTCGGCTGCCCGCTCAACAACCTCGCGCAGGAGATGAACCCCCTCGATCACGGATTCCGCCGACACACCCTCGCAGTCTTCGACACCTGGACTGCATCGTATGCCGACGCGCTCGACCGAGCAGCCGCGTCAGGGATCCTCGCCCCAACCGTCCACCCCGATGACGCAGCCCACGCACTCGTCGCCCAAATCGAGGGAACCCTGAGCCTCGCGCGCAACTCCCAGGACCCCGAGACCCTCACCCGCGGCACCCGCAGCCTACGCGGCTACCTCGAGTCAATACGAGCAACATGACCCTCGCTCGATGACCAAGCCCCCGCGTACCGCCACCGCGAGCGGTCCCCGACGTCGTCCGCCGAGCTGATCGCTCGGTCGGACGCCACACCCAGAAGCGCCGGCTGGCCGCTCCAAGGCTGCTGGACGGCGCTTACCGTACGGGACCACCGGTGACGAGCCGCCCGGAAGACCTCGCTAACCGCTCCGACCGGCATCTCGTTGCCGCTCGCGACAGCCTCCCTGTGCGCGGACACCAGGTGACGGGGCCGTTATCGCCGGCGCTGGAGGGTGGCGTCGATCTCGGCGGTCAGGAGGTAGAGGTCGAGTTGGTCAGGGTCGTTCGGGTCAAACGGATGGAAGCCGAGTCGTTCCCACCAGGTACGAGCGTGTGGGTTGAGGGCGGTCACGACGACCGCGCGGCATGCCGCCTTCTGGTTGAGCTCGACTGCGGTGGCGAGCACGTGCGCCGCGAGCGTGGTCCCGATCACCAGCCCGGCGTATCGGTGATCGACTGCGAGGCGGCCAAGCAGCAGCGCGGGGACGGGATCGGGCGCGGCCTTGGCGAGCACCTCCGGTGCTGCTGAGCGATCGATCCCGGTCATCGCGACGCTGGCGTATGCGACGACGATGTCGTGGGTGTCAGCGATTACCCAGGTGGCGGCGGTGTCGCGGCGACGGTTCTGACCGGCGTAGCGGCGCAGCCATTCGTCGAGCACTGGCTCGCCGCTGTCGAACCGCTCGCGGTTGTGTCGGCGCGGATCGAGCAGCGCTGGGCGGCGCAGCTCAATCAAGCCAGCTGAACTTGCGCTTGCGACGCAGCGCCTTGGCGAGCCGGGCGTTGACCTCAGCGGGCCGTTCGAGCGCCTCGCTGAACGCCAGCGCCGCCTGGTGGGAGAGTCGAATGCTTGAGCGCTCGGCGAGGATCTCCTCGGCTTTTGCGGCTGCGGCCTGGACGACGAACGCTGAGACGTTCAGATGCGAGGCGGCGGCCGCCCGTTCGAGCAGCAGCTTGTCCGCCGGATCGACCCTGATCTGAAGCCGCTCTTCCTTGATGGTTGACATGTACTCACAATGGCAGTACAGCAACGGATTGTCAAGTCAATCCCCGACCCAAGGAGGATCCATGCAATCCGTTCTACTGGACGCCGCTGGGCACCGGCGCTCGCCGACGACCTGCCCGGCTATCACCGCGGCCGCCCGCCTCGCAACGAGGGCGCGCAATACCCGGCGGACCCGCCGACGATCGAGGAGATCATCGAGGTCATGCGCACGCTCGGCGAACGCCCGACGGTGTCCGGCTCCGCGCGCTGATAGTGATGCTCTGGCGGGCGGGACCGCGATCAGCGAGGCGCTCGCTCTCCAGGAGAGCGACCTTGACCGCAGCCGTGGCGCCGTGCTCGTCCGGCGCGGGAAGGGCGGCAAGCGACGTGAAGTCGGGATGGATCGCTGGGCATGGGACCAGCTCGATCCCTGGCTCGAGATCCGCCGCCAGCTCCCCATCGGCGCGCTGCTCTGCGTCATCCACGGTCCAACGGCCGGCCGGCGCTGGGAGGCGTCCGCCGCACGCAAGCAGCTGCACCACGCGGCAGCCGCAGCGGGCATCCGCCGACGGTTCGCTCCCCACCAGCCGCGGCACGCGCACGCGGTCGAGATCGCGCACGAACGGGTCCCGCTCGTTGTGATCCAGCGCCAGCTCGGGCACGCCAACCTCGGCATCACGAGCATCTACCTCCAGGGCATCGACAGCAGCGAGATCATCAGCACCGTCCACGGACGGCCATCACCGACGATCTCCGCCACCGCCGGGCTACAGATCAGACGCTAGACGAACTGGGCAGCGGGCCGGCCGGCGTAACGGCCGACCCGACGCCATGCCCCCGGCTGGGCGAATTGCAAGACTGAACCCCGCCTTCCCGATCGAGACCTGCAATCGCCGCCCGGCGGGGGCGCACTTCGGCCATGACGCGCGGCTGCCAATGTCCGAAGGCGGTCGTAGCCTGCCGGACTTATGGCGCCGACTCGACGGCTCCTTGCCCGCAACTATCGGCGAGCGCGGCGGTGCGCAAGGCCCGAGGTCGCCCCGGCTCGGGCCTTATGTGATCGTGACCTTCTTCTGGACCCGGGCATCGCTCACGGTGCGGCCGTTCCGCTTCCACACCGAGACACAGACCGAGGTGGCGCTGCCCTTGTGAAACGTCCCGCTGGTGGCGTTAGCGGTGAGTGTGAATGGCACTTGCAGGCCGGTGCAGCTGTGTTTGGCCCAGGCCCCGCGCGCGACGCGCCCTCCTTGTTTGATCGTAACGGTCAAGAAAACTCTGTCACCGCGCGCGCAGCCTCCCCTTCCGTGGACAACCAGCCCGTGATCGCCGGCCAAGAGCTCAGCGGACAGAACGTCATACTTTGCTTGGTTCTTCTTGTGGGAGGCGTTTGCGGCGGCGGGGTCTGCCAACGCGGGGCTCAGCGCCGCGGCCGCGATCAGAATCGCGGCCGAAAGCCGGCGGGGCGATCGGGCTCGGGGCTGCCGTCCGACCACGAGCTGGGTGCCGTACTCGCCTTCGAGGCAGCACAGATCGGCAAACCCCGCCAGCCTGAGCACGGCTGCTGTTGGCTTCGCCAGCTCGGGTGAGATCTCGATCGCGAATCGACCGCCCGGCCGCAGCCAGGCAGGTAGCTCGCAGGCGAGGCGACGAACCGCGCCGAGACCATCGTTCGAGCCATCAGACAGGGCCGCGCACGGCTCAAATTCCGTCAGCTGACGCGGCAGGCCGTCGAACGCTGCTGCGGAGACGTAGGGCAGATGGGCGGTGACCATATCGACCCTTCCGCGCAGTCGCGAGGGCATCCCTCGAAGCAGGTTGCTCCGCGTGACCGTCACGTTGGGCAGGCCGAGGTCATCCACGTTGCGGCGAGCCGCTGCGACGGCATTAGGGTCGATATCGAGCGCCCACACCCGTGAGCAGGGCGCCTCGTTTGCGACCGCGAGCGCCACCGCTCCCGTGCCGGTCCCGACATCGACCACCGCCGGACCAGAACGCCGCTCGATCCTCGAGACAGCCTCCTCAACCAGTCGCGCGCTCGACGCCCGAGGCACGAACACGTGCGCCGGGACGCCGACGCGCAAGCCGCGAAAGATCGCGTACCCGAGGATCTGGGCCAGCGGCTCGCCGGCGACCCGACGATCGACGAGCTCACCGAACCGCACGCGTTCAGACCCGCCGAGCGTGCGTGACAGATCAGACTCACCCACGCGGGACACACCGAGCGCGTCCGCCAACAACAGGCGCGCGTCGCTCCGCCCATGCAAGCTGCGATGCCCGCCCCTCCAGTCCGGATTCGGCGAGCTCTGGATCGCCAACTCCGCGCGAGCCAGCGCGTCTGCCACCGTCACCGCCAGCCCGCTACCAGCACATGACCAGCGCGGAATCGCCGACGTCTCCCCGAGCCCTACCGCTGAGCGCTGAGACGACAGCCGAGCGCCGCCGCCAACGGGACGCTCACCCCCCCGGACATGCCCCCGAGTGTCAGGCTCACCGCTTAGCGTGCTCGTCAGCATCGTGCGCTCCTTCACTGATCGAATGAACTCTGGGTGGCGGTCGGATCGCCCGTTCACTCTCATGCCCCGGGTCGACGGCCGCCATCACTGCACTGGGGTGACGAATCAGCAGGGCCTTTGCGCGCCCGCCGCGCGATCATACCCCTCCGCGCAACGGGGGCCAGCGCGGTCGCTGATCAGTACACGAGCTGGATCCTCCCAACCCTGCCGGTGGCCGCTCCCCAGGTCCGCGCCCGGCCCTCCGGGCTGCTGCGAACATTGGCGCGGACGGGGACAACCAGCCCCGACCCCGAGCACAGCACTGCGACCAGTCGCCGAGCAAAGCGGCAGCGCGGGCGCCACGACCGGTCTAGGCACGCGGCGCAGCCATCCTCGGCCGGCACACTACGACCAGCCCCAGGCCCGCTCTCGTGTTCTTACGCGCCTTCCGTCGGCGACCTCACGCGTCCCGCTGAGCGCGGACCGCAGGGAAGCGGCGCCGACTCGGCGGCCCTGGGGAGCCACGCGAGCGACGGCTGTCTGCGGCGCCGTTCTCGCACTGGCAGAGCTTCCGGGTCGCTGCGCTGCACGTGCGTCCGATCGTGATCGCGGCTGCCGGTGCGATGATGAGTCGGGTGTGGACCCAACGGTTGACCGCCGCGATCGGTCCGTTCGTGCAGGCGGGCGTTGTGCCTGGGGCCGTTGTCGGCGTGCGACATCGCGGGGAGACGATCGTCGACGCGCTGGGAACGACTGCGCCCGCCGTCGACGATCCGTTGCCCGTCGATGCCCAGGTCCGGATCAGCTCGAATACCAAGTCGCTGGTCGCGGCCCTGACACTGTTGCTGGCCCAGGACGGTGTGCTGCGCCTCGATGACCCCGTCGAACGCTTCCTTCCCGAGCTCGCCAATCGCCGTGTCTTGCGACGCCTCGACGGCCCCCTCGACGAGGCCGAGCCGGCACGCCGGCCGATCACCGTCGAGGACTTGCTGACGATGCGGCTGGGGTTCGGGTGGGTGTTCGAGAGTGAATGCGCGGCTGTTGACGCGGCCACCGAGCTCGAACTCGGGTTCGGCCCTCCCGACCCGCCTGCCCTCCCTCCACCCGATGAGTGGATGGCACGCTTCGCGAAGCTGCCGCTGCTCGAGCAGCCGGGCAGCGTCTGGCGCTACGAGCTGGCGTTCGCGGTCCTTGGCGTCCTGGTCGCCCGGGCGGCTGGCTGCCCGCTCGACGTGACCCTCGCCGATCGCTTGTTCACGCCGCTCGGGATGACCGCGACGGGCTTCGTGGCCGATCCAAGACGTCTCGTCCCGGCCTTCGTCCGCGGCCAGAACGGTCTCGAGCTGTTCGATGCCGTTGCTGACAGTCGGTGGGCATCCCAGCCACCGTTTCCCGACGGGCGGGGCGGCCTGGTGTCGACCGCCGGTGACCTGCTGCGTTTTGCGGGGATGCTGCTCGGCGGAGGCGGCGGGCTTCTGAGCTCGTCCTCGGTGACTGCGATGACCACCGACCAACTCACGTCCGAACAGCGAGCGGGGCCGTCAGCGGCGACGTTTCTCGATTCCGGTGGGTGGGGTTACGGGGTCGGCGTGATCGAGACTTCCGTTGGTCGCCGTTATGGCTGGGGCGGCGGGCTCGGAACCCTGTGGTACTCGTGGTCGGAGCACGATCTCGCGGCCGTGCTCATCACCCAGGTCCTGCCACCATCCGTCGAGGTGTTCAACGCGTTCACGACCGCGGTGGAAAGCGGCCTGACTCGCTGAAACGGCGCCCCGGCAACCAGTCGGCTGCGGCTCAGCGCGCGCGGTCACGCAGCTGGTCCGCGCCGTCGCCCGCAGTCAGGCTCGAGACTCCGGGCGAACCTCTCGCCGAGACCTCTTGGCCGCGGATCCGATCGTCGAACCGCGGGACCGCTCGCGATCGCGTTGCCGCGACTCCGGTAGCCGCGGCCAGGCTGGGCGATCGGGTTCACCCCCCGGCCAAGTCTTCGTGCATCTGAGGACGGTCAGGAGGGAAACTCGCCGAGTTGTGAACGACCGCGCACAGCGTAAGTTTTCCCTCAGCGGAACGGGTGCACTTGCGCATCCACGTGCGTTCTGCCCCATTTTTCGTAAATACGGATCTCGCTGACGGCCACATTTGTGTGGTCGCCGATCTTGTCGAGCGCCTTCGACATGAAGTGGTCCACTGCGTCCGCCAAGTCACCGTCCGGTGGCGTCGGCATCGATCCGATGACGGCCCCGCCGCTGTGGTCGCCCGACGGATAGTGCACGACCTTTCCGGCGGTCGTGAGCCGTTTCTCAATCTCATGCCTTGCCAGCCGTACCTGCGAACTCGCTTTCGCATGCCATCCGAGACTACTCGCGTCTCGATCGCGTTCCGCGCCGGAGCTGACGATCGCAACCGACAGATCCGACAGATAGGACTCAGGCGGCCGGCGCGGTTCGGACGGTCGCTTCGCCGCGAGGCTGTCGGAAATGCGGAACAAGCGGGTTTTCGGGCTGGCTGAGCGTTTGTGCGGACACCGGTCCCACGGCCGCCGGCGGCCAATGATGTCAGGCGGTGGCGGCGGTCCAGTGGCTGTGAAGCTTCAAGAGGTTGCGGGTGGCGGTGACCAGCCGCCACGCTGACTGCACGGCGGCTCGGCCTCTTCGCATAAACCGCGCCACACCGCGGTTGTGCTTGATCTGCCCGTAGACCGGCTCGATGGTGATCTTGCGCAGCGCGTAACGGGCGCGGCCAGTCTCGGTGGCCAGGGTCTGGCGCATCTGGTCATAGAGCCCATGCTCCCAGCCTGGGCGTGTGCCCTGGCGTTTCCCGCCGTCGGGTGGGACGAGCACCTGTATCCCACGCGCAGTGATCGCACGCATCTGCGCGGTATGCCAATAGCCCGCGTCGGCGACCACTGCGTAGGGCAAGTCGCTGACGCCGTGGCGGTGCAGATGATCAAGCGCGGTGTCGAGCATCGGCTCCAGGTGCCCGAAGTCGGGAGCTTCGACGGTGATCTCGGCAGCGAGGATGATCTGGCGCTCGTTGACGGCGGCCTGCGCGTTGTAGGACTGATGCGGTGGGCCGCCCTTGGTGCGCATCACCCTGGAGTCCGGGTCAGACAGATTGATCCGCCCCTCGGACAGCTCCGGTGCCGTGAACGGCTGGCTGTTGCCCTTCAGCACCCGGCCCTTGGTATCCCGGGCGGTCACGCGCCACCGGTCATACGCCTCATGAGCGCCCAGCTCGACGCGGTGGCTCTGCTCAAAGCGGTCAAGCGCCCCCAGCATCCGATCCTCCCGATCACGCGGGACCGCGCGCGCCTGCTGGGCGTGATGGGCATCAAGCTCGCGACGCGCAATCCGCGTCCACTCGCGTCGCCCGCCGCGTCGCAGCACCGGACGGGCGAGCACCAGCTGCTCCAGATCGACCTCCAACTCGACGACGGGCTCCTCGCCGATCGACCGACCCTTGCGCTCGGCCAGCCGCCGCTTGGCGTCTGCCAACGCCTGCCGGCGACCTTCCGCGGTCCGCAGCTGAGCGGGCAGCTCATCACCGCGATCCGGACCGTAGAGCTCGTCTTCGCGACGGTCGATCTCTTCGGCCTCGCGCAGGATCTGGCCGACCAACTCGCGGTAGTCGCGGTTCTGATCCATCGACGCGTTGGCCTTGACCTTGGTCCCATCGATAGCGATCACCCCGACCGACACCAGACCCGCCTCCCGGCACAACCCAAGCACCTCATCAAACAGCTCGCCGATCTCTAACTCGTGCCGGCGGCGGAACTCCGCGATCGTGGAGTGATCCGGGGTGCGCATCCCGCAGATCACCTTGAACGCGACGTCCTCCCAGCACGCCCGCTCGATCCCCCGCGACGACCTGATCCCGCGCGCATACGCGTAGAGCAGCAACGCGACCATCATCGCCGGGTCATAGGACGCTCGACCCGCAGCACCGAGGCGATACGCCGCTTCAAAACGCCCAAGATCCAGCTGCTCAACCGCGCCCAGCACCGACCACACCAGATGATCCTCAGGCAGCCACTCCGTCAACGACGGCGGCATCAACAACAACTGCTCACGCTGCGCACCAACGAATTCTCGAGCCATACCCGAAGTGTCTTAAACCCGCCAGACAGCACCGATATTCCGACAGCCTCCCGCGAAGGCGATCCTCGGCTCGCCGACCCCGCGGATGAGCGTTTCGGCAACTTTCGATCGTCCGAACCGACTTCCATGCGCTGCGTCGGACGATCGCGGCCGCCCAAGAGAGCGCGCGCTCGGGGGTAGAGGCGGGGCGACACGTGCGTGGCAGGCGCCCGCAAGGGTTCTCCTATACCGCGGCGAGTGCGTCGTGGAGCTGCATCGGTCCCAGGCGGATCTGCTCGCGGGAGGGAATCGTGAGCGTGATCTCGCCCTCGTGCTCGAGGAGCCAGCGGACGTTGATGATCGTCACTCCGACGAGGTTGTCGTGCTCGTCGAAGCGCAAGGCGTGGCCCTCCGGTGAGGCGTCGAATTCGACGGCGGTCGAGGGGGCGCCGTGGTGGAGGTAGAGGACGTCGCCTTCGGCGTCGTAGTCGACGCGGTCGAACGTGATGTCGGCGATCTGAATGCTCATGGGTCTCGGCGGCGGCCGAAGGCGGTGACGATCCAGCCGCGATCCTCCTCATAGGCTACGACCACCTGCAGCCAACGGCTCGGGCCGGCGCCGCGGAGAAAAAACCAGCGTTCGTTGCTCCGGCGGCCGGGCTGCACCTCGTCGGGCGGCCGCGGCGCGAGCGGACGTCGCGGCGGGCCAGGCGACGCGGTGACGGCGCGCAGGACCTCGTCTCGGTATCTCGCGAGCTCAGGATGCCCTGTGACCTCGCTGACGATGTGCGCCCAGCGCTCGATGGTCAACTCGATGCGCCGGCCGTCGGGATCGAGCGTGTGGTCGAGGGCGGTCATGGCTGCCTCTCGGGAGCTGGTCGGACGCGCATCGCTCGCTGCCGGACTCGCACAGATGGTCGCGTCGGCGCCGCGTCCGTCAAGGTCGCCCCTCCGGGGCTGCCTTCGGCAGGGCCTGACGGCCCTCCCTTGACTGCCGCGCCGTCCGACGCGTTCGGCAGCGAGGTCCGGCATCGGCCCCATCCCGTCAGCCGCCACCCACTCAGCTTCGACCTGCCCGCACAGACATACACTCCACTCAGTGTCATGGTGCCGGCCGCGGTCGGTGTTGTCCGACCCGAGCGCTAGGTCTCGGGCTGACGACGGGCTGGCTCCACATCTGCACTGTCGAACGCTGGTTGGGTTCTGACTGTGGTGCGTTTGCCGCCCGTCGCCGCCCGAGGATCACCGGCGTGACTTGATAGGAGCGTGGCTATCCGCCCCGACTGAGGTTTGTCCGCCGGCGATCCGCTTCATCGGCGTTCTCACCAAACGAAGGGACGGTGGTACATGATCGTGATCGGGGTGGACGCGCACAAGGGCACGCACACCTGTGCGGCGTGCAGCAGCTCACCGGCCGCGAGATCCAGACCCGGACGATGCCCGCTCGGGATCAGGGGCACGGTCGGCTGCTGGAATGGGCTCGCGGGCTCGGGGAGCCAGTCGTGTGGGCGATCGAGGACTGCCGGCACGTCTCTGGTCGCCTCGAGCGGTTCCTGCTCGCCCGCGGCGAGCGGGTGATCCGGATCCCGCCCAAGCTCATGGCCGGGGCACGCAAGGGCGGCCGCGAGCCGGGGAAGTCTGATCCGATCGATGCGCTCGCGGTCGCGCGTGCCGCGCTGCGGGAAGGGATCGAGACCTTCGCGTCAGCGCAGCTGGATGAGCAGGCGCTCGAGATCCGCCAGCTGGTCGACCATCGCGAGCGATTGATCTATCAGCGCACCGCGCTGATCAACGACCTGCGCTGGCACCTCCACGACCTCGACCCCGACTACCAGGTCCCGATCCGCTCATTGACCCAGCGTGGCTGGCAGCAGAAGACCGCACGCAAACTCGCCGGCAGGGGATCACGGGCACAGGTCCGCGTGGCGCGCGACGAGCTCAAACGCATCCGCGAGCTCACCACCGCGATCGACGGCCGGCTCGCCGAGATCGAACCGCTGGTCACCAAGTACCGGCCTGGGCTGCTCTCCATGCCCGGCTGCGGTGTCCTCTCGGCCGCCAAGGCGATCGGCGAGGCCGCCGGCGCGCAACGCTTCCGCACCGCCTCCAAGTTCGCGCAGATCACCGGCTCGGCACCGATCAAAGCCAGCTCCGGCGAACACGTCCGCCACCGCTACGACCAAGGCGGCAACCGTCAACTCAACGCCGCGCTACACCGCATCGCGATCACCCAGCTCCGCTGCCACCCACCCGCCCGCGACTACTACCAGCGCAAACTCGCCGAAGGCAAAAGCCGCCGAGAGGCGCTCCGCTGCCTCAAACGCCAAATCGCCACCACCCTCTGGAAACACCTCCAACCAGACCCCCACAACATCAGCTCACGCCGCCGCCGCGCACCCCGCGTCATCCACTGCAACACTCCACTCCCTTGACATAGGAGAAACGCACTGGGTGCTTGGACCCGAAGACGTCCCGAGACGTCCCCGCCCCGAGGCGCGCCAGCCTCGGAACACGGGACGTTTCGGCAAGGCCGTCCCTGGCGACCACGCTCGATGCCAGCGTGGGGAGCAGGATGCCCCGAGATGTCCAAAGACGTCCCTGGTCGTCCCACGAAACTCACGAAGACGTCCCAACTCGTCCCGTCGTGTCGTGTGGCTCCACGACCGCGAAGGCCTCCGCGACCAAGTCCGCATCCTCGTCGCGTGGCGCGAAGTGCAGATAGCGCATGGTGGTCTGGATGTCGGCGTGGCCCATCCACTCCTGGACGCGGCGGATGTCGGCCTTAGCGATCATGCGGGTGCCGAAGGTGTGACGCAGGTCGTGGAAGCGCAGGGGGCGAAGGCCGGCGCGGACGAGTGCGTCCTTGTAGCGGCGCCGCAGCGCAGAGCCGTCGAGGTGGTCGCCCCCGATGCCTGCGAACACGAGGTCGTCGTCGCCGACCCAGTCCCTCCGGCGGCCGAGCTGGGCCAGGGCGGTGGCGACGTCGGGGGCGAGCGGGACGGCGCGGACCCGGCCCGACTTAGGCGTGGTCAGGTGGCCGTTGTAGTAGCTGGCGCGCACGCGGACCGCGCTGCGAGCGAAGTCGACGTCGCGCCAGCGCAGCGCGAGCAGCTCGCCCATCCGCAGCCCCGTGAAGGCCGCGGTCAGGTACAGCGCGCCGTCGAGCTCGGAGCCGGCCGCCCGAACCAGAGCCCACACCTCCTCGGGGGAGAAGACGTCGATGTCGCCGCTGGACGCGAGCGGTGGCTTCTCGACGTCGACGACCGGGTTGACGGGCAGGCCGTAGACCTTGCTCGCCCGGCGGAAGATGCCGTGTAGCAGGACGAGTGACTTGCGCCGTGAGCTGATTGAGCCGCCGCTGCTCGCGAGCCAGGCGTCGATGGTGTCCGGCGTGATGGACGCGAGCGGCATCGGGCCGAACGCTGGCAGCAGCTGAGCGCGCACGATCGACGTATAGCCGCCGACCGTCGACGGCTTGCGCCGGCGGTCCTCCTCGATGAAGCGCAGCCACTCGGCGGCCGCGTCGGCGAACGTCGCCGCGATCGGATCCTTGGCGGCGGCGCCGGCGGTGCGACGGGCCTCGTCCAGGCGGTCACGCAGCCACGCTTCGGCGGTCCGCTTCGTGAAGTAGCCGACCGGGGGCCGCCCTCGCTCGGTCCATGCCGGACCGACCTTCTTCTGGACCTGACGGCCGTCGGGCGGCCGGTACTTCGCGAACCACACCGGGCCGCGGCTGCGGTCCACCCGGAACACGTGGCCCGACGGCGGCCTGACGTGAGCGTTCGCCTCCACGCCCACATCGTACACCAGTCTCGGGACATACTTGGGACATGTGCTGATCGACACGATCGGCCCAGCGCCTCAGATAATCTGATTACCAGCTATTACCCAAAGCCCGCCCGGGGACTCGAACCCCGAACCTTTTCATTACAAGTGAAGTGCTCTGCCAGTTGAGCTAGGCGGGCGCCGCCGGGCCAGTCTGCCACGCGGGCGGCCACGCGGCCTCGGGGCGCCCCCGTAGGCTCAGGGGGAGCGAACGCCCGAGCTCCGCCGGCTCGCAGGATGGAAGCGAGCGGACCGTGTCCGCCGAGCGAGCACTGGCTGCGGGGCGAGGGCGAGGAGACCGTCGACGGGGTTTGAGATCGTGCTCGGCAGCGCCGCGGTCAGCGGCATCACCCCGGCGGGCTTCCGTCAGGTCGGCAGCGGTCCGTTCTGACCCCCTGACGCCCCGGCCGCCCGCCCGCGGTCAACGCCCGCGGGCGGGCTGGGTCTCGGCGTCGAGCTCGCGCTCCCACCAGTCGATCGTCTCGGCCATCGTCTGACGGAAGGGGATCGTGGGCTCCCAGCCGGTGTCGGCGGTCAGGCGGGAGCGGTCGCCTCGCAGATCCATCACCTCGTGGGCGCGCACCCGATTCGGGTCCACGACGTGCTCGACGGCGATCGGCGCGAGCAGCTCGGCGAGCAGCCGCACCTGGTCGCCGGCCGAGATCGACTCGCCGGTGCTGACGTTGTAGATCCCGCGCCGGCGTCCGGTGGCGAGCAGGCGGTAGGCGCGCACGATGTCGCGGACATCGGTGAAGTCGCGCCGGGTGTCGGGATTGCCGGTGACGATCCGCAGTTCGCGCACTCCCGCGCGCCGACCCTCGGCGGCCTGCCGGGTCAGCGAGGAGAGCAGGAAGATCGGCCGTTGGCCGGGCCCCGAGTGGCTGAACGGGCGGGCGCGGACGATCTCGAGCCCGTAGGCGGCGCGGTAGACCTCGCAGAGCTGCTCGCCGCAGAGCTTGGACACCGCGTACGGGTTGGCGGGCGCGACCGGCGCGTCCTCGGCGACCGGCAATCGCGTGGGATCGCCGTAGACCTCGCACGTGCTGACCCAGACGATCCTCGCCCCGGGAGCGTGGAGCCGGAGCGCCTCGAGCAGGTTGGCGGCAGCGCCGACGTTTTCGCGCAGGGTCCGCGCCGGCGCCTCCCAGGAGCGCCCGACCGAGCTGAGCGCCGCGAGATGGTAGACGACCTCGGGCGCGGCCTCGCGGACGGCGTGCGTGACGGCCCCCTCGTCCTCGAGGTCGACGGCGAGGGCGCGACCGCCGCCGGGCGCGACGCCGCTGCGCGAGAGCGCGATCACCTCGTCGCCGGCCGTCAGACACTCGCGACACAGCCAGGTGCCGGCGAACCCCGAGGCCCCGGTGATCAGCGCGCGCACGCGCCGGACCCTAGTGCAGCGTGCGGCGAGCTAGTGCAGCGTGCGGCGCCCGGCGGTGCGGCCGGTGGAGGCGGTCAACCCGACTGGGGCAGCGGGACGGCGTGGGCGAGCGAGCCGTGCCCGTTGGAGGAGTAGTCGAGCTCGGGCGCGGGGGGCTCGGGCTTCCGGTCGGGGTTGAGCCGGCGCTCGAGCTCGCCGAGCACGACGCCGAAGAGCAGATGCCGCCAGGTCGCCTGCAGGAACGCCGGGCGATTGCCCTGCAGCCGTGGCAGCTCGCCCCGTGCCGGATGGATGCGATCGGTGACCGCGCCGAGCGGCCACAGGGTCACGTGCTCGAACAGCCCCGCCACGGGGCCGCGGAGCGCCGGCGGGATCGGCAGCGTGGGGGCGAGGTTGGCGTAGACGGCCCCGAAGATGGCGCCGTTGCCGAGGTGGGCGGCGAAGCCGATCGGATACCAGCCGCCCTTCTGGGTGACCGCCTTGCCGAGCAGCTCGACGTCGTCGTAGCGGCTGGAGAACACGAGCTTGTCGAGCGGCTGCTGCAGACCCCAGACGGCCGAGGCGATCACGCCGCTGGCGGCGCCGCGGAGCGTGCGCGTGCGATCGAGGCCCGGGCTCACTGGCAGGCAACTGTAACGACCCCATCGACGGCGGGTACGGCATGTGCGATGTCCAACGAGCATGAGCGTCTGCACCGCCGGGCCCGTGCGCACGGCGCCAATCCGGTGCTGTACGCGATCGTCCGGGTGCTCTTCCAGGCGTTCTTTCACCTGTACTTCCGGATGCAGCGGATCGGGCGCGAGCACGTCCCCGCCTCCGGGCCGGTGATCATCGCCGCCAACCACCGCAGCTTCCTCGACCCGTTCGTGATCGCGACGATGGCGCGGCGGCCGATGCACTACGTCGCCAAGGAGGAGCTCTTCCGCAAGCGCTGGCAGGCGTGGTTCCTCAATGCGCTCGGCGCCTTCCCCGTGCGCCGGGGCGAGTCCGACGCCGAGTCGATCGAGACCGCGCGGACGATCCTCGCCCGCGGCGACATCGTTCTCATCTTCCCCGAGGGCACGCGCGTGCGGCCCGGAGCGCTCGGCGACCCCAAGCGGGGCGTCGGCCGCCTGGCGCTCGAGACCGGTGCGCCGGTCGTGCCCGTGGCGATCATCGGCACCGAGGCGATCCGGCGCGGCTGGCGCATCCGCCCGCACAAGGTCCGCCTGCGCGCGGGCCGGGTACTGCGGTTCCCGCAGGTCACCGAGCCGTCCAAGTCGCTCGCCCGCGCGGTCACCGAGCGGATCTGGCCGTGCGTCATGCTCCAATGGGAGTGGCTCGGCGGGCTGGCCCCCGTGCGCCGGGTGGCCGTGGTCGGCGCCGGCACCTGGGGCACGAGCCTCGCCATCTGCCTCGCCCGCGCGGGACTCGAGGTCGACCTCGGTTGTCGCACGCGCGAGCAGGCCCACGCGATCGAGCACGAGCGCGAGAACGTGCGCTACCTCCCGGGCGTGCCGCTTCAGGAGAGCATCCGCGTCCTGCGTGCCGCCGACGTCATCATGGAGGGCTACGACCTCGTCTGCCTGACCGTCCCGGCCAAGACCCTGCCGTCGGTGCTCGCCGCCCACGGCGGTCAGATCACCAATCGCACGGGAGTCCTCGTCGTCTCCAAGGGCCTGGTGCCCCCACTCGGCACGCTGCCGGCGGCGTTCGCCGCCGAGCGCTCAGCCGCGCGGGCGATCGGCGTGCTCGGTGGCCCGGCGCACGCCGTCGAGATGCTGGAGCACGGCGCCTCGGTCGTGCTCGCGTCGGTCGATCAGGGGTTCGCGCGCCAGCTCGCCGACGCGCTGCACCGCGCCAACCTCGATGTCTCGGTCACCGCCGACGTCACCGGCGTCGAGCTCGCGGGGTGTGCCAAGAACGCGGCGACGCTGGCGGCCGCGGCAGCCGCTGAGGCCGGGGCGAACATCGCCGGCGCCGCCGCCGGCAAGGTGTTCGCCGAGGTCAACGCGCTCGCCGCCGCCCGTGGCGGACACCCCGAGACCTTCGCGGGGCTGGCCGGCGCCGGCGATCTCGTGGCGACCGTCGTCGCCTCGGGATCGCGCAACCGGCGCGCCGGGGAGCTGCTCGCCCGCGGCATGCCCGGAGCGGAGATCGGTCGCGCGCTCGGGCAGGCGGTCGAGGCGGTCGACTCGGTCCCGCTGCTGGCCACCGCGGCGCGCGAGGCGCACCTGCAGTCCCCGGCACTCGAGGGCCTGGCGGCGCTCGTCGAGGGGCGGATCGAGCCCGAGCGCTGGACCAAGACGGTCACCGAGCCGACAACGCGCAAGCCGCGGCGCTCGGTCCGCGCCGCGTAGGGGCCACCATCCGGCCACGAGCACAAATCGGCGGGTGGCACGCCGCGGATAGGCTGACCATGTGCTGGCCGACGGCGATCCCGACGGTAAGGCCGAGCTCGACGCTCGGTTCACGGATCTGTACCGCCGCCACCTGCGCGACGTCTACTCCTACAGCTACTACCGCGTCGGCAACCACCACGACGCCGAGGACCTCACCGAGCAGACGTTCCTGCAGGCCTATCGACACTTCGAGCGAGCGCTGCGCGAGTCCGATGGTCGCCCGCTGCGCCCATGGCTCATCCGCATCGCCCACAACCTCGCGGCGAACTTCTATCGCGACCGCTCGCGCAGGCCTGAGTCGGCGATCGAGGACGCCGGGCTCATCTCGGCGCCTCACACCACCGAGGCGCTCGTCGAGGGCCGCGAGGAGCTCAAGGGGATCCTCGAAGGTGTCGCCCGTCTGCCCGACGACCGCCGGGAGGCGCTGATCATGCGCTTCGCGCTCGGGATGGATAATCGAGAGATCGCGCGCGCGCTCGGGCGAACCGACGGGGCAACCAAGGTGCTGCTGCACCGCGCGATCCGTCAGCTCGAGGGGATGGTCTCCGAGACCGTGGACAGCAAAGATGACTGACGAGGGGGCAATGAGCACAACAACGAATGACTTCGAGGCGCTGCTGCGCCAGGCGCTGACGCCGGTCGAGCCGCCCGCGGACCTCGCGGCGCGTATGGAGGCGACGCTCGTCAGCCTCACCGAGCTCGCCCAGGACGAGCTCGAGTCCTGGGAGATGTCGGCAATGCGCGATCCGCGCAACTGGGTCCGGCCGGCCGCGGCGGCCGTGATCGGCGTCGGGGCGGGAACCGCGCTCGTCGTGTTGCGGGTGCGAGGCCGGCACCGGGCGCGCCGAATGGCGGGCAGCGGGCTGGTCGAGCTCGCCGGGCACACGCTGCACGACATCGCCGAGGAAGCCAAGCGGGTCCTGCCGCGTCGCTGAGCGGCGCTTGCGAAACCCACATTTTCCGCTGATACCGTCAGCCTGCCGATGGCAGCCTGCTACCGCCACCCCTCGCGTGAGACCGGCGTGGCGTGCTCCTCGTGCGGGCGCGCCATCTGCCCGGACTGCATGACCCCGACGCCCGTCGGGATGCGCTGCCCGGAGTGCTCGCGCGATCGGACGCGGGTCAGGCGGGTCGCGTCCTCGGGCCCGGGCGTCGGCCTGGCCGGCGTGTCGATGACCCATGTCCTGATCGCGATCAACGTGCTCGTGTTCTTCGCCGAGACGGCGACCGGAACGCCGCTCGGCGGGGTGAGCGGCGCTCACGTCGGGACGCTCTACTACGACGGCGCCCTGATCGGCCCCTACTACATCACCCAGCACCACGAGTACTACCGGATGCTGACCGCGGCCTTTCTGCACGACGGGCTGCTGCACATCCTGTTCAACATGGTGTTCCTGTACTTGGTCGGTCCGAGCCTCGAGATGGCGATCGGCAAGGTCAAGTTCGTCGTCGTCTACTTCGCGTCGCTGTTCGCCGGCTCGTTCGGAGCGCTTCTGTTCCAACCGATGAGTCCGACGGTCGGCGCCTCGGGCGCGCTCTTCGGCCTGCTCGGAGCGTTGATGGTCGTCGCCTACTACCGGGGGATCTCGATCTGGCGCAGCGGCCTGGGGATCACGCTGCTGATCAACGTCATCTTCTCGCTGAGCGTCGCCGGGATCTCGATCGGCGGCCACCTCGGCGGGCTCGTCGGCGGCGCGATCTGCGGCTGGCTGATCGTCCAGGTCGGCGAGCGGCGGCGACTGCCGGCGGCGGCGATCGCAGGCTGCGCGCTCGTCGCGGCGGTCGGTATCGTCGCGGGGATCGCGGTCGCCGGCAACGTGGGGTTGACGCCGAACGGCATCAACCTCTACTGACCCGCGGGCGCGGTCAGAGTTGGACGGTGAGCGCCTGCGCCCCCTGCGGGGGCTCGGGGAACAGCTCGGGGTGCAGGATGTGGGCCAGCAGCTCGAGTCCGTCGACGATCCGCGGCCCCGGGCGCGAGAAGTAGGCGGCGGCGTCGACGGCCACGACCTCGCCGGCCCCGAGCGTCGCCAGCTCGGCGACGTGCATCTCGGCCTCGCGGTGGGCGATCTCGGCATCGAAGCCGCAGGGCATCACGAGCACGACGTCGGGCTGGACGGCCGCCACCTCCTGCCAGCTGCGCTCCTCGGAGTTCTCGCCGGGGAAGCCGAGCACGTCCTCGCCGCCCGCGAAGCCGATCAGCTGCGGCGTCCAGTGCCCGGCGACGAACGGCGGGTCGAGCCACTCGAGCGCGACGACGCGCGGGCGGCTGACGTCGCGGGTGGCGACGCGGACCCGGTCGATCCGTCGGGCGGCATGGGCCACGAGCTGGGCGGCGGCATCCTGGCGATCGGTCGCCTGGGCGATCGTGCGCGCGTCGCCGAGCACCTCACCGACCGTATGCGGATCGAGCGAGACGACGATCGGCTGGGTGTCGATCTCCTCGGCGATCGCGCGGACGTCGTCGAACGAGACGGCGCACACCGAGCACAGCGCCTGGGTCACGATGAGATCGGGCGCCAGCTCGTGCAGCGCGTCGGCGTCGAGCTCGTAGATCGATTCGCCGGCCAGCGTGCGCTCCTTGACGGCGGCGTCGATCTCGGCGGCGCTGAGATCCTCGGGCAGCTTGTCGCGGGTGACCTTGGGCAGGTCGATGGCCGCAGAGGGGTAGTCGCACTCGTGCGTGACCCCGACGACCTCGGGGCCGAGCCCGAGCGCGAACAGCATCTCGGTCGCAGACGGGACGAGGCTGACGATCCGCATGGTCCCCGGAAGCCTAGAGCGTCCGGCCCCTCCATGGGGTTTGCGCGACCGACGGGTGTGACAGAGTCAGCGACGAAGCTGGAAGGAGGATTTCGCGTGTCGGGCCTGCTCAACGAGGGCGAGATCGAAGCGAGGCTGAAGCGTCTGCCCTGGGAGCTCGAGGGCGACGAGATCGTGCGCGAGTGGCGGTTCGAGGACTTCACCGAGGCGATCGCGTTCGTCAACCGGGTGGCCGACGTCGCCGAGGAGGCCAACCACCATCCCGACATCCTCGTTCACGGGTGGAACAAGGTCCGGCTCTCGCTCGCCAACCGCTCCGGCCGCGGGTTGACCGACGTGGATTTCACGATGGCGGAGCGCTTCGACGCCCTCCAGTAGTTCGCTGGGGTGGCGGAGGCGACTGCTACCGTTCGCCCCGTCGCTGAATGAACGACGACGACCGACCCCGAGGTAGCGGCACGGCAGCGATACGCGCGGCCGTTGCGGTGAGCCTCCCGGCAGCGATACCCGCGGCCGTTGCGGTGAGCCTCCCGGCGCCCTTGCGATGAAGGCGCTGTTCATCATCCTGACCGGGCTCCTCGTCCTGGTCAACTCGTTCTTCGTCATCGCCGAGTACTCGCTGGTGCGCTCGCGCAAGGCGCGGCTCGAGGAGATGGCCGACGCGGGCAGGCGTGGCGCCCGGCTCGCGCTTGCCGAGATGGAGGAGATCGGCGACTACATCGCCGCTTGCCAGGTGGGGATCACGATGGCTTCGATCGGGATCGGCGCGCTCGGCGAGCCCGCGCTCGCGCACGTCTTCGAGCCGCTCTTCGGCGGCCCGCTCGGCCACTCGGCGGCGGTCGCCGTCTCGGTTGTCATCGCCTACCTGCTCATCACCGTGGCGCAGAGCATCGTCGGCGAGATCGCCCCCAAGCTCTACACGATCCAGCACGCCGAGGACCTCGCGCGACTCATCGCGCGCCCCCTGCACTTCAGCCGGATCCTGTTCGCGCCCTTCATCGTCGTGTTGAACTCGGCGTCGAACGCCCTGCTGCGGGCCACCGGAACCGATCCCGACGCCGAGCCCGAGGGCGGGACGCCCGACGAGCTCAAGCGGATCATCGCCGACTCACGCAGCGGCGGAAGCCTCGACGTCGGCGAGGCCAACATGCTGCACGGCGTCTTCCACCTCCACGAGCAGGAGGCGCGCCAGGTGATGACTCCGATCCCGGCGGTCGTCACCGTCGACCTGTCCGAGAGCGTCCGCGACGCGCTGCGCCGCTGCGTGGAGACCGCGCACTCGCGCCTCGTCGTCACCGAGGACGACAACCAGGATCGCGTCAAGGGCATCGTCCACGTCAACCAGCTCGTCAAGCTGATGATGTCCGAGGGCTATCAGGCGCACTTCGACACGCTCGTCCGCGAGGCGCCGATCGTCCCCGAGGTCAAGCCCCTCGACGACCTGCTCGCCGACCTGCAGCGCGAGCGCACCGAGCTGGCGATTGTCATCGACGAGTACGGGCGCACGGCCGGGATCGTCACCACCGAGGACATCATCGAGGAGGTCGTCGGCGAGATCGACGACGAGACCGACCCCACGCGGGGCGCGATCCGCCGGCTGGCCAACGGCGACTGGTTCGTGCGCGGGCACGTCGCGGTCACCGACCTCGAGGACTACGGGCTGCATCTCCCGGTCGACACCGACGCCTTCAACTCGGTCGGCGGCTTCGTGTTCGCCGAGCTCGGCCGTCTGCCCAAGCGCGGCGACCAGATCTCCGCCAACGGCTATTCGATCCGCGTCGAGTCCGTGCGCGAGAACCGCGTCGAGGCCGTGCGCATCCGCCGGCGCAAGGCTCCGGCCGAGCCGACGCCCGCTTGATCCCGGCCGAGCCGACGCGCGCTTGATCCCGGCCGAACCGCTTGATCCCGGCCGAGCCCACGCGCGCTTGATCCCAGCAGAACGCGAGCTTTCGCAGCATTCGTTACTATTCCGCCATCGGGCCAGCCGGACTTATATCCGGCGGTTGAGAGGAGAGACCGAAGCCGGCCCATCCGGGCCGGCTTCCCCTTCGGAAAGAGGCTTCTTCGCAGGCGGCGGCGGGCCGGGCTCGCTTCGGCCCGAAAGGAAACCGGCCCGCTGGGGACGGGCCGGTCTCGTGCTTCTGGGGAGGAGGTGCTGCTATGAGGTACGTCGCACCGAGGATGTTCGAGCTCTGACCTGAATGCGAGCTTAAAAGAGCGCCGGGGCCGACGAAGAGGCTCAGCTGCTCTCCGGCGTCGTCGCTACCCCTCGGCGCCCCAGCGAAAGCCGGTCGGCGACGGCGTCGGGCCGAGCGGGCTGTCGGGCAGGCCCGGCCCGGGGTGGGGCTGGTGGTAGCCGACCGGCGCGAGATCGTTGGGGGCGTCGGCGTGGAACAGCGACGCGAGGTATTGCGCCTGGCCGCGTCCCGGGCCGAGCTCGAACTGCCCGCCGCCGTAGGCGCCGATGCCGTGGGCGGCGCAATAGTCGTAGGTCGCGCAGAGCTCGCGCAGCCCGCCGATCCGCGACGGCTTGAGGTTGACCATCCGCGGCGGGAACGGCAGCGCCTCGATGTCGGCGATCGAATGGATCGGGGCATCCCAGGTGATCCGATCGTGGACATCGGCGAGCTCCCGCGTCGTCTCGGGGGTGACGACGTCGGGATCCTCGAGCCAGGCGTGCGGGAACGCATCGATGACGCGCCGGTAGAGCTCCGGGTCGGGCTGGACGTCGACGATCGTGCCCTTGTACAGCGCCTTGAAGTCGATCGAGTCGACCGCGCCGGTGTCGACGAGCCCGGCGATCAGCTCCGGCGTCCACGAGTTCGTCGCGTCGAGCTTGAAGCGCAGCGCCGGATAGGCGTCGAGACGACTGCGCACGGGCTCGAGCGTCGCCGGCTCGCCGAGCCGCAGCGAGACGACGAACGCCACCGACCGCGCGGGGCGGTCGAGCGCGTCGTGCAGCGAGCGCCCCGCCTGGCGCAGGGCGAGATCGAGCGCCGCCGAGTGAAACGTCCAGCGCCGGTACAGCCGCGACACCTGGCCGCGTTGCGGCGGCACCGGGAACAGGTCGAGCTGGTCGATGCGCTCGCAGAACTCGCCGAGCGAATAGTCGCCGGCGAGCGGCAGCGTCGGACCGGCCTCCTGAAGCGCGACGTGGTCGACGCTCTCGTAGACGACGTCCTCGCCGAGGCCCTCGGCTCCAGCACCCTCCAGGTGCACGACGGTGCTCAGGCGGGTGAAGCCGCTCGAGACCTCGGCGTGCAGGCCCTCGAGCGTGTAGCCATCGACGCGCAGCGGAAGGTCGGCGAGCCGATCGAAGGTGCTCATGGCCGCCCGGCATCGGGTGGCCGCGCGTCGGGTGGCCGCGCCTCGGGTGGCCCTGCGTCGGGTGGCCGCGCCTCGGGTGGCCGCGCGTCGGGTGGCCCCGCGTCGGGTGGCCTCGCCCCGGGGTGCGCGGCGCCGTCGCTGAGGCGGGTCACGAGCTGATCGAGACGGAGCTCCTGCAGCCCGGCCGAGACATCCTCGAGCTCGCCCGCGCAGTACTCGACGAGCTCGCGGCCCTCGGCCACCAGCGACAGCGTCTCGCGCAGGCCGGCGTCGCCGCCGTCGAGGCGGCCGAGGATCTCCTCGACGCGGCGCACCGCGGACTCGTAGCTGCGCTCGTCGCTCATCGGTCCTCCGAGGATGACACCCGCGCCGGCACGGCGCCGTCGTGGAAGCGCAGCGTCACCGCCTTCGCGTCCCGGGCCGCCTGCGCGGAGCCGAGCGGCGCGCCGTCGCGGTCGGACACGAGCGCGTAGCCGCGGGCCATCGTGCGCTGGGGATCGTGGGCGCCGAGCGCGAGCGCGAGGCGGTGCAGCTCCCGGGTGCGTGCGGCGCGGTTGGCGCCCGCGGCCCGCTGGGTCGCGCGCTCGAGCGCCGCCGCGCGGTCGCACGCGCCGGTCCAGCCGCCGGCGAGCCGGTGGCGCGCGCTCGCTTGCAGCTCGCGTGCGAGTTGGCGCAGGCGCTCGCGCTGACGGGCCACGTGCTGCTCGGGGGCGCGCGAGAGGCTGGCGAGGACGCGCGCGCGGTGCAGCAGAACGTGGCGACCGTGGTCGCGCAGTCGCCGGGCGTCGTGCGCGAGCGCGGCGCGAGCGGCGGCGACGTCGACCGGCACGGCCGCCTCGGCGGCGTGCGTGGGCGTCGAGCAGGCGGTGGCGGCGACGTCGTCGATCAGCGTCCGGTCGGCGTGGTGGCCGACCGAGGCGATGACGGGCACGCGCAACAGCGCGACCGTCCGGCACAGCGCCTCGTCGCAGAAGGCGAACAGGTCCGCGAGCGAGCCGCCGCCGCGCGCGACGATCACGACCTCGATCTCCAGCGTGGCCGCCAGGTCGCGCAGCGCGGCGGCGATCGCAGGCGCGGCGTGGCGATCCTGGACGGGCGCGAACGCCCACACGAGCCGGCCGCTCCAGCCGCGGCGGCGCAACCCCGCGAGCACGTCGTGGCGCGCCTTGCCCTGCTCGCCGCAGACGACGCCGATCGTGCGCGGCAGCTGCGGGCGTGCCAGGCGCTTCTGGGGCTCGAACATCCCGTCGGCGGCGAGCCGGCGGCGCAGGCGCTGCAGCGCGACGAGGAGGTCACCCTCGCCGGCGATCCGCAGGTCGTTGACGGCGAAGTGAAACGACGGCGACGCCGTCCCGCTGCCGGCGTAGTAGTCGCATCCACCGTCGGCGACGACCCGCATGCCGTCCTGCAGCGCCAGCCCGAGGCGCTCGAAGGCCTCGCGCCACATCGCGCACGGCAGCGCCCCGCGCGAGTCGCGCAGCTCGAAGTAGACGCGGACGCGGCTGGCCTGCAGGCCGAACACCTCGCCGGTCAGCTGCACGCGGGCGAACTGGCGCAGACGGCGGCGCAGCTGCTCGGCGTAGGCGCCGACGGGATACGGCCCGGGGAGGGTCGTGTCCGACGCGCCGAGGCGTGCGGCGCCGGCGGTCAGCGCGGCAGGTGGGGTCATGCGATGGCGGGGGTCATGCGGTGGCGGAGGTCGTCGGCTCGCCGAGGCTACCGGCGACACCAGCCGGAACCGTGTCGCGATCCCTCCGACGGCGGCGGCGTCCCGGCGTGCGGTCACATCGCGCCGCCGCGCTCGATCGGCGCGAGACCACCGCCGGCTCAGCCCGGGTCGGCGAGCAGCGCGGGATCGGCGACGTCGAGCTTGCGTCTGAAGAACGCCGGCATCTTGACCTGGGTGAAGACCATGAGTACCGCGCCGCCGACGATGCCGATGATCCCGATCACGTCGGGCAGCCCGAGCCCGAACGCGTCGGGCGAGTCGTTGTGGGCCTGATGGCCGTAGAAGATCATCGCCTTGACGAAGATCGCGAACAGGATGACGCCGCCGAGGGCGGGTGCGATGCCGAGGAAGACGAGGTTGCGCGGGCTCGCCAGCAGCTCACGGCGGTAGTAGATCGTGCACGCGAACCCGGTCAGCCCGTAATACAAGGCGATCATGAAGCCGAGCGCGGTGATCGAGTCGCCGAGGACGTCGCTCGAGATGAGCGTGACGATGATGAACCAGGCGACGGAGGCGGCGCCCATTGCGAGCGTCGAGACGTCGGGGGTCTGGAAGCGGGGGTGCACGGCCCGACGATCCTCGGGAGCGCCCCCCAGCGGGCCATCGACAGCGACGTGCGCGCGGTGGGAAGGATCGTCGTCTGGGTCGAGGCCGACGCCGAGGTCAGGACGGTGATGACGAGCAGCAGGTCGAGCGGGCTGGGGAAGACCTTGTGCCCGAGGAAGCCGAGCACGTCGTTGGAGTGACCGGTCAGGGCGGCCAGGCCGCCGAGTGACTGAGCGGACGCCGAGAGCAGCAGCAGATGACGAGGAGCAGGATCGTGCTGACGACCGCGGCCCTGCCCGGACCCTCCGATGCGTCCTGCGACTCCTCGTTGACCGCGACCCCGCTGTCCCACCCCCAGTAGATGAACAGCCCGAGGAGGACCCCGTCGATCATCGCGCCGAAGCTCGAGATCTGGAACGGGTCAGGCGAACGTCGTCCCGCAGTCGGGATCGGCGCGGTTGAGGTACTTGTAGGCCGCGGCGATCAGCAGCATCGGGACGAACGAGACGAGCATGACCGCGGGCGCCGAGGTGCCGACGCCCTGGACGGCGACGATGAAGCCGAGCGTCGCAGCGAGGCTGTAGGCGGGGCCACCGAGGCGACCGAGATGACGAGGTTCGCCAGATAGCCGATCGCGCCGGTCTTCAGCCCCTTGGCGCCCGGCACGTAGTTGAGGTGGGCCGAGTCGGTCGCCGTGGAGCGGTGTGATCGCCAAGGCGCGGAGTTATATGAGCCGGGGGAACCTGGTGCAAGCTCCGGGTGGACGACCTGCTGCCGCGCCGTTGCACCCGATGGATACGCGCGTTCGCCGCGGCGGGCTCATCGCGACGCGACGCCAGCGCCCGAGGCCGCGCGCAGCCACCGGACCGTGTCGGCCAGGCCGTCGCGCAGGTCGATCCGCGCCTCCCAGCCGAGCAGGCGACGGGCCTTGTCCACCGAGGGCCACCGGCGCTGCACGTCGACGGCGAACGTCGGCAGGTGCTCGAGCGCGAACTGCGCTGGATCCTCGCCGCACGCGCTCCAGATGAGCTCGGCGATCTCGGCGATGGTTCGCTCCTCGGACGCCGAGATGTTGAAGTCCTCGTTCTCGCCCGCGGGCGACCCGGTGGCGGTCACGACCCCGTCGGCGATGTCGTCGACGTGGGTCAGCGTCCGGGTCTGCTCGCCGGATCCGAAGATCTGCAGCGGACGCTGGCCGGCGAGCACCTTGGCGATCAGGTCGGGGACCGCGTGCGCGACGCCCGGCTCGTCGCGGTCGGGCAGCTCCCCCGGGCCGTAGGCGTTGAACGGGCGGCAGATCGTGAACCGCAGGCCGTGCTGATCGTGGGCGGCGCGCGTGTAGACCTCGCCCGAGAGCTTGGAGAAACCGTAGGCCGAGTGCGGCGCCGGACAGCCTGCGAGATCGGCCTCGCGCGTCGGGAACGTGGCCACGCGCTCGAACACCATCGAGGAGGAGACGTAGGTGAAGCGCTCGACGTCCTCATCGAGGGCGGCGTGCACGACGGCGCCGGTCAGCGCATTGTTGACCTCGGTGAGGGTGAACGGCAGCCTGTGGAAGTTGGCGATCCCGCCGACGATCGCCGCGAGGTGGATCACGTGGGTGGTCCCGGCGACCGCGCGGGCGGCCGCCGCCGGATCGCGCAGGTCGCCCGTGGCCAGCTCGCATCCGTCGCGCATCCACCCGGGCGCGGGGCGATGGTCGGCGACGCGGACCCGCCAGTCGCCGTCGCGCAGCAGGCGGCGGACGACCGCGGACCCGATCGTTCCCGCCCCCCCGGTGACGAGCGCGCGCCGCACCTGCGTCCTGGCCTGGTATCCACCAGTGAGCGCTCCCGGTGCCGCACGACTTGCGGACACGGACACGCTAGGACGCGTCGATCGAGGCGGCGAACGGAGCCAGCGCGGGCGACTCCGCGGCGAAGAGGAACACCTGGCCGGTGCCGAGGCTGTTCCACGGGTCCACGAGCAAGCAATCGGCGGCGGCGAGCTCGACGATCGACCGCCGCGCCTCGCGGGTCTCGAACGTCGAGTGGTTGGTCGCGACGATGACGACGTCGGCGTCCCGCACGGCGTCGGGGAGCATCTGCGTCGGGGTCGGGGCGAGCGGATCGCAGACCGCGACGTCGGCGAGCTCGCGCTCGAGCAGGCGGATCAGCTTCGGCGAAAGCGAGTCGCGCTCGTCGTCGGTGTCGCGCTTGAAGGTCAGGCCGAGGACGGCGACCTTGCGCGAGGCGAGCTGGCCGATCCGCCGCTTGATCCCCTCGACGAGGAACAGCGGCACCCCCTCGTTGACCCGCGAGACCGCGAGCAACATGCCCGGGGCGTGTGACCGCTCCTCCGAGAACGCGAAGTCCTTGCGCAGGCAGGTGCCGGCGGTCATGCCCGGCATCGCTATCCCGCCGCGCGGGTAGTCGCGGTTGATCAGGTCGATGACCTCGAACACGTTGGCGTCGTAGCTCTCGCAGTCCATCATCAGCAGGTTGGGCAGCGCGAAGCTCGCGTAGCGCAGGATGTTCGTCCAGATCTTCGCCAGCTCGGCCTGGACCGGCGTCGTGCGGACGATCGGCGCCCCGAAGACGCTGAACAGCGCGGCCGCGTGCTCGGTGCTCGCGGAGCCGACGCCGCCGACGATGCAGGGCAGGGTGCGGATCTCGGTCAGGAACCTGCCGGCGGCGATGCGCTCGGGCGCGTGCGCGACGTACACCTCGTGGCCGGCGCGCAGGCCGCGGCGCTTCTCCAGATAACCGGCGACGAAGTCGGTGGTGCCCGGCGCGATCGTCGAGCGGAGGATGAGCCCGTGGCCGGGACGCAGGAGCGGCAGCAGGTCGTCGACGGCCGCGCGGACCTGGCGCAGGTCGGACTCGACGTGCGAGAACGAGGGCGTCCCGATCGTGATGACGATGTCATCGGCCCGGGCGGCGTCGGCGGCGTGGTCGGAGAGCTCGAGGCGCCCCGACGCCCGCACGCGGTGCAGCAGCTCCTGGGTACCGGCCTCGGCGAACGGCATCCGGCCGTCGCGCAGCGACTCGAGGATCGCCGGATCGTGATCGATGCCGAGCACGCGCAGCCCGCGGTCGGCGAAGCACAGCGCCAGCGGCAGGCCGACGCGCCCGAGCCCGATCACCGACAGCGAGCGCGCAGCACTCCCGGGTGGCACTAGTGATGGTCCTGGCGATCGTGGCCGAGGCTGCGCAACGGCTGCAGGCCGCTCTCGGCGACGTGACCGCGAACCTCGCCGACGAACGCGATCTTGTTCAGGCGGGCGATCTCGCGCTCACCCTCGCGGCGCGCCGGGTGGCCGGCGGGCAGCCCTCGGATGAGCGTCCGGATGCGCTCGCGCAGCTGGAGCGCGAAGTGCGGGGTGGAGGCGCCCATCAGCTGGCGCACGTCCTCCACCGTCGGCTCGTGGTCGGCGTGCAGCCGGTCGGGATGCTCGGACTCGCTCATCGGGATCCGCTCGCGGGCACCGCCTGCAGGAGGTTGTCCAGCTCCGCCTGGACGGACACCGAGATCGCGCGCGCGTCGCCGATCACCCAGCCGTGGTTGTAGACCGCGGCGGTCGGGCCCTGCTGGGTGTACCCGGGGGTGGCGTAGTTCAGGAAGAAATTGAGCACCGGCTTGGGAAGCGCGGACGGGGCGTTCACGAGCAATTGTGGACCATAGTCGCCGCTGCCCGAGAGAGCCGCCGCTGCCGCCGCGTCGAGCGGCCGCGACGCGTTGAGCAGGACGTAGCCGTGGCCCGGGCTGCGCATCGCCCAGCCGAAGCTGCCCGGCACGTGCGCGCACGGCTGGGCGTAGGGGCAGGCCGGGTCCCGGTAGATCGCGAACGCGACCGAGTTGCTCGCGGGATCGGTCGCGCCGACGCGCTTGACCGTGCCGAAGCGGCGCAGTTGGCGCAGGAGGGAGTTGGAGATGACGCTGGGCGGCCCGAGCACGTAGATGCTCGGGTGCTGGTGGGCGCGCAGCGCCTGGGCGGTCGCCGGCGGAACGCCGTGATGGCCGACGAACAGGACCGAGTCGCCGCTCTCGGCCGCCCAGCCGGCGGCGGGCATCGCATAGGCGGGAGCATCCGCCGAAGCGATCACGACATCACGGCTCGTCCGGCCCTGCGCCGCCGAGAGGAAGCGGTCGACGCCGGCGGCGAGCGCGTAGGGGCCGCGCCCGGTCACCGCGGCGGCGCGCTCGCCGCTGGGGGAGGGGACGTCGCCGATCCGGATGACCTGCGCGCCGCCGGCCTGACTGGATCCGGACGGCTGCAGGGCGTCGAGCGCGGTCGCCGTCGCCGAGGGGAGTCGGTCGTGGCCCGAGAGCAGGAGCGGCGCGCCGATCGGGGAGGCCATGAGCGCCGAGGCGGCGATCGACGCCTGCCAGCTGTCGCTGGGGGCGAGCACGACCGCGCGCGGGTGAGTGCCGGCGGCCGCCGACGGGTAGACGGCAAGCGCGACGCCGGCGGCGTCGGCGGTCGGATCGACGCCGTCGACGCGGGTCGTGTTCTTCGTCGCCAGGGCCGGGAAGCCGAGCTTCTGCACCGCGCCGGGCGTCCGCGACGGGACGCCGGCGCTGGTGGTGGGCGACGCGCTCGACGAGTGATCGCCGCCGCCGCAGCCGGCGAGGACGAACGCGGCGACGAGTGCCAGCGCCCAGGCGTGCACGATGACGGTCAGGCGCATCGCGGCGGACAGTAGCGAGCGCCGCCCGCGGCGAACCCGACTGCCGTTATGACCATCCTGCGAGGATGTGCATGCCGCCGCTCGCCTGATCCGCGGGACTCCCCGCGAGAACCGCCCCATCGGCCATGCCCGCGGGAACGGGGGCTTCATCCAGTTCCCGCGGCGGATCTCGCGGTCAATCCGGGGGCGACGCCGGCTCTCTCCGCGCCAGCCGATCACGATGGCGTGGGCCGTCCCGTCGACCGCGATCGTCGGCGCGCCCGGCGAGGATCGCCTTGCGCTCGGTGAGGCGGTTGGCGCGACGGAGCTCGGCCTCGCGCATGCGCCGCTGCTCGAGCGCGCTCTGCGCGAGCGCCGGGGCAACGAGGGCCGGCCGGGCGTGCTCGTCGAGCGCGACCAGGGTCACGTAGGCCGAGTTCGTGTAACGGACCTCGCCCGAGAGTGGGTTCTCGGACTCGACGCGGACGCCGATCTCCATCGAGCTGCGCCACGCGGCGTTGACCTTGGCGCGGAAGGTGACGAGATCGCCGACGCCGATCGGGACGACGAAGGTCATCCGGTCCATCGCGGCGGTCACCACGCGACGGCGGGCGTGCTTCATCGCCGCGAGCGCGGCCGCCTCGTCGACGAGCTTCATGATCACCCCGCCGTGGACGTCACCCTCGGAGTTGGCGTCCGTGGGACCCATGAAATGCACCAGCTGAGTCTCGGTGTCGGCGACCGGACGGGGGTTCATGAAGAGGATCGTAAAGGCGCTGCTGGTCGGCGACGGACGCCGGGATCGTGCACTACGCTTGCACTGCCAGTTCAGCTATAGCCAAGGAGGATGCGATGCCGGGGCTTTCCGGGCGCATGTCCACCGTCGTCAAAGCCAAGATCTCCAAGCTGCTCGATCGCCACGAGGACCCCTCCGAGACGCTCGAGTACAGCTACCAGAAGCAGATCGAGCTGCTGCAGAACGTCAAGAAGGGCATCGCCGACGTCGTGACCTCGAAGAAGCGCCTCCAGCTGCAGGAGGAGAAGCTCCAGCAGCAGGTGGTCAAGCTCGACACCCAGGCTCGCCAGGCGCTGGCGGCGGGCAACGAGGATCTCGCCCGGGTCGCGCTCGAGCGCAAGAACGTCGCTCAGACCGAGTTGCAGTCGCTCGACTCGCAGGTCGCCCAACTCGAGCAGCAGCAGGAGCAGATGACGGCCTCCGAGCAGAAGCTGCGCGCCAAGATCGAGCAGTTCCGCTCCCGCAAGGAGGTCATCAAGGCCCAGTACTCCGCCGCCGAGGCCCAGGTGAAGATCTCCGAGGCGGCGACCGGCGTGGGCGAGGAGATGGCCGACGTGGGACTGGCGATGCAGCGGGCGCTCGATAAGACCGAGAACATGAAGGCCCGAGCCGACGCGGTCGGCGAGCTCGAGGAGGCCGGGACGTTCGAGGACCTGACGCAGCTCGGCTCCGGCGAGGACGACATCGACCGCCAGCTCAAGCAGCTCTCGAGCACGAGCGAGGTCGACTCAGAGCTGGCGAAGATGAAGGCCGAGCTCGGCAGCGGCAGCTCGGGCTCGCACGGCGCGCTCGGCGCCGGCACCGGCCCCGCCGCCCCGGGCGGCGGCTCCGCCGGGCAGTCGGCGTGATCGTCCGCATCGCCACGGAGGGCCAGTACGAGGTCTCCGATGACGATCTCGATGAGCTCAACCGGCTCGACAACGCGGCCGTGGACGCCTGCGACGCCGGCGACGACGCCGAGTTCCGTCGCGTCTTCGGGGAGTTGGTCGCACTCGTGCGCGGGAAGGGCCGGGCGCTGGCCGACGAGGACCTGACCGGTTCGGACATCATCCTCCCGCCTCCCGATGTGTCGCTGGCGCAGGCCAGCGAGGCGTTCCACGGCGAGGGCCTCATCCCGGGTTGACCGCGACGACGGGCTGACCGACTGCGGCGACCGGGCTGACCCGCCGCGGTGACCGGGCTGACCGACTGCGGCGGGCAAGCTCAGGCTGGGCTGACTCAGGCTGGGCTGACCGACTGCGGCGGGGAAGCTCAGGCGGTCGGGGCGACCGGCGACTCCACCGGCTGGATCCATCGCGACACGCACGGGATCTTCCGCGTGTCACAGCGGCTCGCGTACCGATGGGCGACCTCGGTGACTTCCGAGAGCAGGTCGTCCTGGAGGCGGATCGGATCAAGGCCGAGCTCGAGCAGATGGTCGTTGGCGACGAACAACTCGTTCTCGGCCGCCTCCCGGCGCGGGTTGTCGACGTGGTCGATCTCGGCGCCGGTGAGGCTCGCGACGATCTGGGCGAGGTCACGGACGCGATGACACTCGGTCATCTGGTTGAACACGCGCACCCGGTCGCCGCGCTCGGGTGGGTTCTCGATCGCGAGCTGGATGCAGCGGACGGTGTCCTGGATGTGGATGAACGCGCGCGTCTGACCGCCGGTGCCATGGACGGTGAGCGGATAGCCGACCGCGGCCTGCATGAGGAAGCGGTTGAGCACCGTGCCGTAGTCGCCGTCGTAGTCGAAGCGGTTGATCAGGCGGTCGTCGAGCCGGGTCTCGGCGGTCTGGGTGCCCCAGACGATGCCCTGGTGCAGGTCGGTGATCCGGATCGCGTCGTTGCGGTTGTAGAACGCGAACAGGAGCTGATCCTGGGTCTTGGTCATGTGGTAGACGCTGCCCGGGTTGACCGGGTACAGGATCTCCTGCTCGACCTCGGTGCCCTCGTCGGTGTCGATCCGCACGCGCAGGTACCCCTCGGGGATCTTCACCCCCGCGGTGCCGTAGCCGTACACGCCCATCGTCCCCAGATGCACGATATGAGCGTCGAGCCCGGACTCCACGAGGGCGGCCAGCAGGTTGTGGGTCGCGTTGACGTTGTTGTTGACCGTGTAGCGCTTGTGCCACGGGCTCTTCATCGAGTAGGGAGCGGCGCGCTGCTCGGCGAAGTGCACGATCGCGTCGGGCTGCCAGTCGATGAGGAGGTCGAGCATGACGCGGTAGTTCTCGGCGACGTTGAAGCGATGGAACGCGATCTCGGACCCGCTGAGCTCGCGCCACGCCTCGAGCCGGGTCCCGATCGGCTGGATCGGGGTCAGCGACTGCGCTTCGAGCTCGACATCGGCGTTGCGCCGCGCCAGGTTGTCGACGATCGCGACCTCGTGGCCGCTAGCCGAGAGGTGCAGCGAGGTGGGCCACCCGCAGAAGCCGTCTCCGCCGAGAATGAGAATGCGCAAGGTGTCTCCTTGAGGTCGTCCGCGTCCGGCCCGGCGCCGGCTCGCCGGCGGCTCGGCCCCAGGCTTCGGCCCATAGCTCCAGCGAGCCTGAGGCGGTGAGCGTAGCGCACGGATCGGCGGCGCCTTGACCCCCCGGTTCGGGTCAGATCGGGATGCCCCAAAGGGGATACCAGCGCGAGAGCTGCGCCTCGATGGGCAGCTCGGGGCCCAGCTGCGCGCGCAGGACGAGCTCGCGCTCGTTGTCGCGCTCCTGCCCGGCGCCGGCGGGGACGAACGGATAGAACGCGCCGCGCTTGTAGTTGTAGATGAGGTACAGGCCGCGCCCGCCGCTCGCGCCGGCGTCGCCAAAGGCGAACACCGCGCACAGGACCCGCTCGCCGTAGCCGCCGCCCTCCAGCGCGCTCGAGACCGCGTTGATCCCGACGACGAGGTCGTCGAAGCTCTGACCACAAAGGATCAGCCAGCTGAAGCCGTAGCCGTCCCGCGAGGTCTCGATCGTCGTGCCGCTGTCGGCGGCGGTCGCGCGGACGACCTGGACCATGTCGTCGACGATCGAGCGGAAGTCCGCGGTGGCCAGCGACTGAAAGACGATCGCCGCCGCCCCGCGGCTTTCGATCTGCAGGCTCGCCTCCATCGTGACCGCGGCCGTGCTGATGGCGAACAGGCGATCGGGCGCGGGGCCGGCGAGCTTGCGCTTGCCGGTGAGGACGTCGAGGAAGCCCACGCAGCTGCGCTCAGCTCAGCGCGGAGGCGGCGGGCCGCTGCTGCAGCTGGGACTCCAGGCGCCCGAGCGCCTCGAGGCGCTTCTCGAGCGGCGGGTGGGTCGAGAACAGGGCCGCGACGCTCTCCTTCGCCTTCGGCGGGAAGATGTAGAAGGCAGCGAGCTCGCTCGACGCCGCGCGCAGGTCGCGCTGCGGGATCTGGTCCATCTGGCCGCTGATCTTCATCAGCGCCGAGCTGAGCGCGCTCGGGCGCCCGGTGATGATCGCCGAGCCCCGATCGGCGGCGAACTCGCGATAGCGCGAGAGCGCCTGCAGCAGCACGAAGGACACGACGTAGACGACGCCCGCCACGAGCACGACGACGATGACGCTCGGGCCGCTGTCGTCGCGGTCGTCCCCGCCGAGCGCGCCGCCGAAGAGGAAGCCCATCTGGACGATGAAGGCGGCGATCGAGGCGAAGAAGCTCGCGATCGTCATCAGCATCACGTCGCGGTTGGCGATGTGGGTCAGCTCGTGCGCGAGCACTCCCTCGAGCTCGGACTCGGAGAGCAGCTCGAGCAGCCCGGTGGTCGCGCACACGGTCGCGGTGCTCGGCGAGCGGCCGACCGCGAAGGCGTTGGGCATCTGGGTGTCGGCGATCGCGACGCGCGGCATCGGCAGGTCAGCCTGGATGCACAGGCGCTGGAGGATCGCGTGCAGCCCCGGCGCCTGCTCGGCGCTGACCTCGCGGGCGCCCATCGAGGCCAGCGCGAGCTTGTCGGAGGTGAAGTACTGGACGAGGAAGAGCGCGCCGGCGATGACCGCCACCGTGATCGCGCCCGCGCCGGCCGCCACGAGCACCGCGATCAGCACGACGTACACGGCCCCGAGCAGGAGCATCGTGAGCAGCATCCGGGTCTGCAATGCGCGGTCGCGACCGAAGTTCCGGGGGGCGGGCATGATGCGCGAATCTTGGCAGGCGCGGCTTAGCCGCGGGTGAAGGCAGCCCATGAGTCGCGGGTGAAGGCAGCCCATGAGTCGCGGGTGAAGGCAGCCCATGAGTCGCGGGTGAAGGCAGCCCATGAGTCGCGGGCATGCCGCGCCCGGGAATCCATATCGTGTGCGCCGTGCGCTCCCCGACGCCCGCTCGCGCGCCGTGACGGCCATCGCTCTGGCGGCCTCGCACGTCTATCCGCGGGGGACCCGGATCAACGAGCGCGGTCGGCTCGAGCTCGGCGGCTGCGACGCGGTGGCGCTCGCACGCGAGTTCGGCACCCCGGTCTACGTCGTCGTCGAGGACGACCTGCGCGAGCGCGCGCGGACGTTCGTCGAGGCCGTGGCCCGGCGCCACCGCGACTTCGACGTCCTGTTCGCCTCCAAGGCGTTCCCCTGCACCGCCGTCCTCCGCGCCCTGGCGCAGGAGGGACTGGCCGCTGATGTCGCCTCCGGCGGCGAGCTCGCCCTCGCCCGCGCCGCGGGCATCGATCCCGCGCGCATCCACCTGCACGGCAACGCCAAGTCCACGACCGAGCTGCGCGAGGCGCTCCAGATCGGCGTCGGACACGTCGTGCTCGACTCCTGGCACGACCTGGAACGGGTCGCCTCGATCGCCGCCGAGCTCGATCGTCGCCAGGACGTGCTCATCCGCATCACCCCCGGCGTCGCCGGTGCCACCCACGCGGCGATCTCCACCGGGCAGGCCGACTCGAAGTTCGGGTTCTCCATCGACGCCGCGCGCGAGGCGATCGCGCGCCTGGGCGACGTGGCGTCGCTGCGCCTGGTCGGGCTGCACGCTCACATCGGCTCCCAGCTCTACGATCTGGCGTCGTTCGCCGACGCGGTGGCCGCGGTCGCCCGGCTCGGCGACTTTCCCGTCTACAACCTCGGCGGCGGGCTCGCCGCGGCCTATCTCGCCGACGATCGCCCGCCCGCGATCGACCGCTACGTGGCGACCATCGTCGAGGCGCTGCACGCACAGCTCGGTCCCGACCGACGGCTGCTGCTCGAGCCGGGACGGGCGCTCGTGGCCAACTCGACCGTCACCCTGTACACCGTGCAGACGGTCAAGGACAACGTGTCGCGCTGGGTGGCGGTCGACGGCGGCATGTCGGACAACCTGCGTCCGATGATGTACGGCGCCCGCTACGAGGCGATCGTCGCCGATCGCGCGGCGGCCGAGCCCGACACGGCGTGTCATCTGACCGGCAAGCACTGCGAGTCCGGCGACGTGATCGTCCGCGGCGCGCGTCTCGCCGACCCCGTGGTCGGCGACGTCGTCGCCACGCCCGCGACCGGCGCCTACGGCTACGCGATGGCCAACAACTACAACGGCGTGCCCCGACCGCCGGTCGTGTTCGCGCGCGAGGGGCGGGCTGCGCTCGTGGTCCGCCGCGAGACCTACGCTGACCTCATGAGCCGGGACGTGCCGTGAGCGTCTTCCGGGTCGGGCTGCTCGGGCACGGCACGGTCGGCTCGGCGTTCGCGCGGCTGCTCGAGGAGCACGCCGGGCGGATCGAGCGCACGACGGGCCTGCGGCCCGAGCTCAGCGGCGTGCTCACGCGCTCGCGCGGCGACAGCTTCCCCGAGCTGCTCGAGCGCTCGGACCTCATCGTCGAGCTCATCGGGGGCCTCGATCCCGCGCGCGAGTACGTGCTGCAGGCGCTCCGGACCGGTCGCCACGTCGTGACGGCGAACAAGCAGCTGCTCTCCCAGCACGGCGAGGAGCTGTGGGAAGCGGCCCGCGAGCATGACGTCCAGCTGCGCTTCGAAGGGGCGGTCGCCGGAGTGGTGCCGGTCATCCGCGTGCTGCAGGAGTCGCTCGCCGGGGCGGTCATCGATCGCGTCCATGGGATCGTCAACGGGACGACGAACTTCATCCTCACCGAGATGGGGCGCACCGGATGCGCGTTCGCCGACGCGCTCGCCGAGGCTCAGCGACTCGGCTACGCCGAGGCCGACCCCACCGACGACGTCACCGGCCGCGACGCCGCTGCCAAGATGGCGATCCTCGCCCGGCTCGCCTTCGAGACCCCCGTCCACCTCGATCAGGTCCGCTACGAGGGGATCGAGCGCATCCAGCCCGACGACCTCGAGTACGCGCGCGAGCTCGAGCTCGGGCTCAAGCTGATCGGCACCGCGGAACGGATCGACGGCGATGGCCTGGCGGTCGGCGTCTATCCCGCCTTCCTGTATCCCGGCCATCCCCTCGCGTCGGTCAACGGCCCCTTCAACGCGGTGACGATCGAGTCCGAGGCGATCACCGAGGTCACGATGTCGGGGCCGGGGGCGGGCGGTCCGCAGACCGCGTCGGCGGTGCTCGGCGACGTCATCTCGGCGATGATCCCGCCCGCCTCGACCCCGCCGGCGCTTGAGCGGCTGCGGATCGTCTCCGACGTGCGATCCTCGTTCTACCTGCACCTCGAGGTCGCCGACGAGCCCGGCGTGCTCGCGCAGGTCTCGCAGGTCCTCGCGCTCCAGGACGTGTCGGTCAAGTCGGTGGTGCAGAAGGGGATGCGCGACCAGGCGCGGCTGGTCATGGTCGTGCACCCGGTGCTCGAGTCGCGCTTCGCCGCCGCGATGGACATGATCGCCGGGTTGCCGATCATGCGCGCCCCCCCGCGGGCGATCCGCGTGATCGAGGAGCAGTTCGGGTAGCGATGAGCCCGGGGTCGATATGACCGGTCTGATCGAGCGCTATCGCGACCGCCTTCCGTTCGCCGCCGAGGACCCGGTCGTGACGCTGGGGGAGGGCTCGACGCCGCTCGTCCACGCGCCCGCGCTGTCGCAGCGCGCCGGCGCCGAGGTGTGGTGCAAGCTCGAGGGCCTGAACCCGACGGGGTCGTTCAAGGATCGCGGAATGACCTGCGCGGTCTCGGCGGCAGTGCGCGAGGGCGCGCGGGCGATCGTCTGCGCCTCGACGGGCAACACCGCCGCCTCGGCGGCCGCCTACGCCGCACGGGCGGGCATCCGCTGCGCGGTGATCGTCCCCGACGGCAAGATCGCCACCGGCAAGCTCGCTCAGGCGCTCATGCACGGCGCCCGGGTCATCGCGCTGCGGGGCAATTTCGATCTCGCGTTGGCGCTCGTGCGCGAGCTCGCCGCCAGCCATCCGATCGCGCTCGTCAACTCGGTCAACGAGTTCCGCATCGAGGGCCAGAAGACGTCGTCGTTCGAGATCGCCGAGGCGCTCGACGCAGAGCTCGACGCGCTCTGCATCCCGGTCGGCAACGCCGGCAACATCACGGCCTACTGGCGTGGCTTTGACGAGCTCGGCCAGCGTCCGCGCATGCTCGGCTTCCAGGCGGCGGGCGCCGCGCCGCTCGTACTCGGCGCGCCGGTGCAGGCCCCCGAGACCGTCGCCTCGGCGATCCGGATCGGCAATCCGGCTCGCTGGGAGGACGCGATGAACGCGATGACCGCCTCCGGCGGGGAGATTCGGGCGGTCACCGACGAGCAGATCCTCGCCGCCTATCGCCTCCTGGCGAGCACCGAGGGCATCTTCTGCGAGCCCGCCTCGGCGGCGAGCGTGGCCGGGCTGCTCGTACACGGCGCCGGCGACGCCCAGCGGGTTGCGTGCGTGCTGACCGGCCACGGGCTCAAGGATCCCCAGACCGCGCTCGGCGAGGCCGGAGCGGTCGTTTCCTGCGAGCCCGACCGGGCCGCGGTCGAGCGCGCCGTGCTCGGATGACGGCGGGCGCGGGCGGCTGCCGGGTCCGGGTCCCAGGCTCGACCGCCAACCTCGGCCCGGGCTTGGACGTCATGGCCGCCGCGCTGTCGCTGTGGCTCGAGCTCGAGGTGACGGCCGGGGAGGCGTTCGCGGTCGACACCGAGCTCGACGTGCCGCACGATCGCGACAACCTCGTCGTGCGCGCCTTCGAACGCCTCGCGCCCGCCGATGGCCACCGATTCCGGATCGTCTCGCAGATCCCGATGAGCGGCGGCCTGGGCTCGAGCGCGACGGCGATCGTCGCCGGGCTGCTGGCCGCGGACCACCTCAGCGGGACCGGCGCCGACATCCAGGCGCTCGCCACCGAGCTCGAGGGCCACCCCGACAACATCGCCGCCTCGCTGCGCGGCGGCATCGTCATCTGCGAGGGGCCGCGAGTGCACCGCCTCGAACCCCCCGCGTGGCTGTCGGCGCTGCTCGTCGTCCCCGGCGACGCGGTGCTGACGGCCGACGCCCGTGCCGCGCTGCCGGTTGCCGTGCCGCTCGCCGACGCGGTGTTCAACGTCGCCTCGGCGGCGACGCTGACCCTCGGGCTGGCTCGCGGCGACTGGTCGCTGGTCGCCGCCGGCCTGCGCGATCGGCTCCACCAACCGCCGCGCGCACGGCTCTACCCCCGCTCCGCGGCGCTGCTGGCGCGCGCGGGCGAGCTCGGCGCGCTCGGCGCGACGATCTCGGGCGCCGGGCCGACGGTGCTCGTCTGGTGCCGGGGCGAGAGCGTGGGTGCAGTCCGCGAGCGCCTCGTCGCCGAGGTCGAGGGGTGGGCGATCGTGGTGGAGGCGGCGTTCGCCTCCGCCGGCGCGGTCGTCGAGGATCAGGCGCTCGCCTGAGCCGGCTGGACGTCGCGCAGGAGCTTTTTCACCCCGCGCCGTGGCTTGTCCATCTCGAGGCGCCGGAGCAGCTCGTCGGCGACCTGGAGGTAATCGGCCGCGAGGTCGGGGCGATAGTCGAGGATCGACTGCGCGCGCTCGGCCGACTCGGCGTAGGCGATCGAGGAGCGGATGACGGTGGGGATCAGCTTGTCGCCGAAGTGCCGGCGCAGCGAGTCGTAGGCCTCCCGAGAGTGGCGGGTGCGCATGTCGACGATGTTCAGCACGACGCCGAGCCACTCGAGATCGGGGTTGAGGCTGTCGCGGGCCAGCTCGATGACCTCGAGCGCCTGCTCGACGCCCTGCATCGCGAAGTACTGGGCCTCGGCGGAGAGCAGCGCGTGGTCGGCGGCGACGAGCGCGTTGACGGTCAGCAGGCCCAGCGCCGGCGGGCAGTCGATGAGGATGAGGTCGTAGTCGCCGCCGACGCGCCGCAGCGCCTTGCGCAGGGTCAGCTCGCGGCCCATCTTGCCCCCCAGCGCCAGCTCGGTCTCGGCGAGCCCGAGGTTGGCGGGGATGATCCCGTCGTGGATCGCCTCGGCGGCGCTCGCGCGGCCCGAGAGCACGTCGGCGATCGTGGGCGAGGCCTCGGGCGCGACGTCGAGGTAGTCCGAGAGGTTGCCCTGGGGGTCGAGGTCGACGGCCAGCACCGACAGGCCCACGCGCCGCAGCACGTCGGTCAGCGTGCGCACCGCCGTCGTCTTGCCCGTACCGCCCTTCTGGGAGAGGACCGCGATCGTGGCCGGCATGCGCGGCTGACTATAGGCCAGCCGCGGTGGGCGTCGGCCTCAGGCCGAGGCGCGCCGCGGCGAGCCCTCGCGGCGCATACCGGAGATGACCGGGACGTCGATGAAGTGCAGGTGGTGACGGCCGATCACGACCTCGTCGCCGTCGGCGAGCGTGCTCCACTCGACGCGCTCGCCGTTGACGAACACGCCGTTGAGGCTGCGGTCGTCGAGCACGCGCAGGCCGTCGGGCTGGCGGACGATGAGCGCGTGCCGGCGTGACACCGTCGCGTCATCGAAGCGGATGTCGGCGGCGAGGCTGCGGCCGATCCGCGTCCACTCGCGCGCGAGCGGGAAGACGACGAGCTCGTCGTCGTTGGAGCGGAAGGCGACGTACTGACCGGCCTCGTCGAGGCTCGCGCGGGTCTCGCCGAGCCACGTGCTGTCCTCGACCTCGGGGCCGAGGTCGACGAGCGGCTGCTGGGAGGTGGTGAACAGCGAGGCGCGAACGAACGCGGTCCCGCCGCAGCTCGGGCACGCCGGCAGCTCGTGCGCGGCATCGAGCGATAGCGAGGTATCGCATTCGGTGCAGCGAAAGGTGCCGGTCCCGGCGACACTACCCGACATCCACGCTTTCATGGCAACGCTCCTGCAACGGTTTCGGCGTGCAAGCGGAGCCGGCGGCATCCGGGCGCTTCCAGCACGCTCAAGGAAGACGATGCAGATATTAAACGATCGCCCTAACCAGAAGTAAAGGCGATGGAAATGTACGGTCGGCAGGAACGGACTCCGGGGTGACGAAGCCCACGCCCATGGAGGCGTCCGACATGCTCGAGCTCGAGCTCGCCCTGCTGCGGCGCGGGCTCGACGAGCGCCTCGCGGGGTCCGAGCGCTGCACCTGCTGCCGGCGTACGCCGCTCGTCGGCGAGCGCGTCTATGTCTTTGCCTCGGGAACGGTGGCGTGCGCGCTGTGCCGCGGCACCCAGTCGGACGCGCCGGTGCAGACGCGCCTCGTGCACGGGCCCGAGTTCGGGCACACGATGCGCATCATCGACCAGCGCGCAGCCGCCTGACCGGCGTCCGCCGCGGCCGCGTCCAGCGCCGCCGCGCCGCACGGTCGCGCCCTAAGATCCCGCCGGTGGAGCCGTTCACCGTCAGCACCACCATCGCCCAGCCCCGCGAGCAGGTCTACGAGTACCTCGCCGACATCGCCAACCACGCCGAGTTCTGCGACCACTACCTGGTCGACTGGCATCTGACGCGCGTGGACTCCTACGGAGCGGGCGCCGGCGCGCGCTTCCGGATCGACGCGCCGATGCAGCGCTTCTCGTGGGCCGACATGACCCTGCACGACATGCAGCCGCCTCATCGGATCATGGAGCGGGGTCGCGGCGGCAAGTACAACCGCATCCGGATGATCGGCATCTACACGCTCGATCCCGGTCCGTCGGGGAGCACGCGCGTCCAGTACACCTTCGAGACCGAGCCCTCGCAGCTCTCGGACAGGCTGCTCGAGACCCTCGGCGGGCGCTCCTGGACCAAGCGCAAGGCGGCCAAGGCGATGCGGCGGCTGCGCTCGATCCTCGAGGACGGGCGCGAGCGCGGCGAACGGGCCTCGATCGAGGCTGAATGAGCCACCGATCGAGGCTGGATGAGCCACCGTTAACATGTCGCGGCGCATGAGAGCCCGTCGCCTGTGGATCATCGCCTGCGCCGCCGTGCTGGCCGTCGGGCTGACCGCGTGCGGCCACAAGGAGGCCCACCCGACGCTAGCTGACGCCAACAACAACGGCGGCTACATCGACGCCGGGCCCGTGACCTACCAGCTCGAGATCTCGCGCCCGCTCAACCCGTACAGCGCCGAGGACTCCCAGTACGTCAAGGGGCTGCCCTCCGGGACGACGGCGCCAAGCGCCGACGAGTTCTGGTACGGGGTGTTCCTGTGGGCGAAGAACCAGACCCACCACGACCAGACGACGATCGACAACTTCGAGATCGTCGACACCCAGGGCTTCGCCTACTACCCGATCAAGGTGGACCCCAACGTCAACGCGTTCGCCTGGACCTCGCAGACCATCGCGCCCAACCAGATCCAGCCGGGGCCGAGCACCGTCGCCTCCGACGGCCCGACCCAGGGCGGCCTGCTGTTGTTCAAGCTGAACAACGACGCCTTCTCCAACCGTCCGCTGACGCTGTACCTCCTCGGCGCCGACAACCAGCGGCTGGGCTCGATCTCGCTCAACCTTTGACCCGCCGCGCTCTCGCGTTCGCGGGCGCCTGCCTGGTCCTGCTCGCCCTCGCCGCCCCCGCCGCGGCGCGTGGCGGCTGGAGCGCGCCGTTCGAGCTCGCCAAGCCCGGATACCTCGACTACGTCTCGCCCCGGCTCGCCTTCTCGCCGACCGGCGCGTCAGTGGCCACCTTCGGGATCGAGAACGTCGACCAGCCCGGCAGCGCACAGGCCTACCTCGTCCGGCGCGCCGCGGGCGGCGGGCTCAGCGGGCCGGTCGCCGTCCCCGGCGTCCAACGGGTCCTCGCGCTCGCCTACCCGGGGCGCTCCGCGGTGCTGCTGGCGGGCATGAGCCCGGCCGGGGTGGACTGCTGCAGCGGCGCGCAGGCGATCACCGTCGGCGCCTCGGGGTCGCTAGGCACGGGTCGTCCGGTGTTCGGCGGCCTGACCGGCGCCACCCAGGGGCAGCTGCTCGCGCTGAGCGGCGGCCAGATGCTCGCCGCGGTGGCCACCGAGCGCGGCGTCCTGGTCTCGCAGGGCTCGGGAGGCTTCGGTCCCGCGCGCCTGATCTCCGATCGCGATCAGGAGCCCGTGGCGATGTCGGCCGCCTGGCTCGGCGGGCGCAGCACGATCGTCGCCTGGACGGCCGGGACCGGGGTCATCGGCACGCTGTCGCAGCGGAGCATCGACTACGCGACCGGCGCGGGCAAGCTGCCGCCGCACGGCGCCCGGGTGGCGCTGACCGTCGCGAACGGGCACCGGATCGACGAGCTCGCGGTCATGCGGCGCGGGACCGGCTCGACGCTCGTCTGGGTCGAGAGCTGGTACGACCGCACGGGCGCCTACCACTCGCAGGTGCGGGCGGCCGACGTCGCCACGCACCCCGCCGTTCGCACCGTGTCGCCCGCCAACGCGCTCGCCTCGGACCTCTCGGTCGCCTCCGACCCCCCCGGCGACCAGGGGATCGCCTGGCAGTCGTGCACCGCGGACGGTGCCTGCACCGCGCAGCTGGCGAGCCGGACCGCCCACGGGGTCTTCGGCGGGGCCGCCACGCTTGGCCCCGCCGACGCCGCGCAGGCGCCGACGCTCGCGATGGGCGGCCGCGGCCAGCTGGCCGTCGTGTGGGTGCGCGGGGGCCATCCGGTGGCCGTGCTCGGCGGCGCCGGCTCCCGTCCGAGCGGCGCGGCGCAGCTGTCGGCGACGATCTACGCCGCCGAGCCGACGGTCGCCTTCGGCCGGCGCGGCCAGGCGCTCGCGGCGTGGACCCAGGGCACGCTGAACCCGAGCGTGGTGGCGGTGGCTCGGCCGTAAGGAGGCGGTCCGCTGCGCGTCCGAGGCGGTCTCCGCGCGGCGGGGGTGGCCGCCAGCGACGGGGGGTGGCCGCCAATGACGGGGGGGTGGCCGCCAATAAGCCGGTCAGCCAGGACGTCTCGGCTGCCACCCCGTGACGGCATCGTGCCGCCGCTTCAACGACCGCGTGACTCACTGGCAGCCGCGGCGTTGCTCCCGACCGGCTGTAGCGACAGAGCACGATTATTGACCACCCACATTCCGGTGCGCAGGCCCTGTTTCATCCACCGCGGGTGGCGAAGCCCGCCACGTCGACTTATTGGCGGCCACCGCCCGCGGCGGCCACCGCCCGCGGCGGCCACTGCCCTTGGCGGCGATCGCCTGCGGCGGCCATCATCCGCGGCGGCTGGCACGGGGCACGGTGGCGGTCAGCGACAGCGTGCGTCTAGTGGTGCAGCGCCGTGGCGATGACGTCGCGGACCGGGGGAGCGGCGGCCTGGCCGCCCGCGCCCTGGTTGGGGAACAGCGCTCCGACGACGACCCGGGGATCGCCGACGGGGGCGTAGCCGGTAAACCAGGCGTCGGTGTTCTGGGGATCGTCCGAGCCGCCTCCGGGGGCGTCGGTCGCCGTGTCGCGCAGCTCGGCGGTGCCGGTCTTGCCGGCCACCGTGACGCCGGGGATCTGCGCCGATGTGCCGGTGCCGAAATCGACCACGGCGACCATCATCCGCTGCACCTCGTTGGCGACGCCGGGCGGGATGACGCGCACGAATCGCGGGCGCTGGTGCGCGAGCAGGGTGAGGATCGGCCGGCGGCCGCCCATCGCGACCGTTGCCGCCACGTCGGCCATCTGCAGCGAGTTTGTCTGCACCAGGCCCTGGCCGATCGCCGACGAGCCGACCGAGAGCGCGTTGCCGATCTTGCGCGCCGAGGGGATCGTGCTCTCCGGGGCGCCCGGCACCGGCGAGGGACGGTTGAAGCCGTAGCGCTCGGCCATCGCGACGAGGCGGGCGCCTCCGAGCTTGGCGCCGAGCGGCGCGAAGACAGAGTTGCACGACACCGCGAAGGCGTTGAGCAGGGTGCCGCCGCACGCCTCGCCGTTTGCGTTCTGGAGGTTGAAGCCGTCGATGTCGGCCGACGTCGCAACCGGGAAGGTGGTCGACAGCTTGACGATGCCCGCCGCCAGCGCCGCCGAGGCGGTGATGATCTTCATCGTCGAGCCCGGCGGCTGGACGGCGGAGAACGCGACCCCGCCGAGCGCCTCGATCCCGCCGGTGTACGGATCGATGACCGTCATGCCGGCGTACTGGCCGCCCATCGCCGAGACGGTGGCGCGTTCGAGTCGGGGGACGATCGTGGTGCGCACCGCGGGCGCCTTGCGCGGGACGGCGGTCGCCAGGCGCCGGTGCCCGGCGAGCAGCACGCCGCCGACCCGGCCGACGAGCCGGCGCTGAAGGATCCGCTCGAGGCCGTCGAGGCCGACCTTCGCGCCCGGCGGATAGCCGAGCGCCGCGTAGCTGGCGGCCTGGTCGCGGGGAACCGGCCCGAGCGTGCCGACGACCTGGAGCGCGACGTCGGAGATCGGCGAGGTGCGGTTGGGTCCCTGGGCGAGGGGCTCACCGTCGCTGGCCAGGATCGTCGCCCGCGGCGGCAACCGGAGCTGACGGTGCAGGCGCTCGCCGGCGCGCAGGCCCGGGAACAGGAGCTGGGGGAGCAGGCGCACGCGCGCGGAGGAGCCCTGGCCGCTGAGGGGGACCTCGAGCGTCTCGTCGAGCACGCCCCACAGCCGGGTGCTGACCTGCATCCGCACCGGCAGCGTCGCGCCCTGGCGGTGCCCGACGGTCAGGACGCGCATGCTGCTCGCGGTCGCGGTGCCGGCGGCGGCCTTCAGCTGGCGGGCGAACGATGCCTCGGGAGTCACCCGGCGCGCCCGGGAATCCAGCAGCGAGTACATGCGCGAGACGTCGCCGCGCTCCCAGGCGCTGACGTAGCGCGCGACCAGGCGATGCTCGTCGTGTCCCGGGGCCGCCGCCAGCACCGCGCCCGCGGCGAACGCGCCCGCCGCGAGCGCGACGATCGGCGCCGCACGCGTGATCAACCGGCGACGGCGACCCCGACGGCGACGAGCCGGACGGGATCCGGCCAACGTGAGCGTGCCTTCGACCACCTTGGCGATACGGTAGAAGATACGAGCCTTTTGCGGGGCCTTTTCGCCCGAGCCCCCCGGTCAATACCCTGCCGGCATGACCGCGCTGGACTGGGTGATCGTCGCCTTCACTGCTCTGCTCGCCGTCTACGGCTACCGGCAGGGTTTCGTGGTCGGGGCGCTGTCGCTCGTCGGCTTCGTGCTCGGGGCGCTCGTCGGTACGCGGTTGGCGCCGCTGCTGCTGCACCGCGGCGCGGCCTCGCCGTACGCGCCGCTATTCGGCCTCGCCGGCGCGCTGCTCGCCGGCGGGGTGTTCGCCAGCGGCCTGGAGGGCGTCGGCGGGCGTTTGCGCGCAATGCTGCGGATCCCGGGGTTCGGGGCGCTCGACGGCCTGCTCGGGGCCGCGCTCACCGCGTGCGTCGCGCTCGGGATCGCCTGGATCGTCTCCGCCGTCGCGCTGCAGTCGACGTCGGCGGGGCCGTGGCGAACCGACCTGCGCGACTCGCGGATCCTCCGGGCGCTGGACCGCCTGCTGCCGCCGTCGGGACCGGTGCTCGACGCGCTCGCGCGCTTTGACCCGCTCCCGTCGGTCCACGGGCCGGCCGCCGACGTGCGGATGCCGACGGGACACATCCTGCGCACGCCCGGGGTGCGCGCGGCGGGCCGCAGCGTCGTGCGCGTGTACGGGACCGCCTGCGGGCTCGGCGTCGAGGGCTCGGGGTGGGTCGCCGCCCCGGGGATCGTGGTCACCAACGCGCACGTCGTCGCCGGCGAGGCGACCACGCGCGTCCAGGTCGGCGGCATCGGCAGGGGCCTGCCCGCCGCGGTGGTCCGTTTCGACACCCACGACGACATCGCGATCCTCCGGGTCGCCGATCTGCGGCCGCGGGCGTTGCACATGGCGGGCAACCCCTCCTCGGGGACCGCCGCGGCGATCCTCGGCTACCCGCTCGACGGCGCCTTCGACGCCGAGCCGGGCCGCCTCGGCCAGACCGAGACGGTGCGCACCCAGGACGCCTACGGGGAGAACCAGGTGCTGCGCCGGATCACCGCCCTGCGCGGCCGCGTGCGCCCCGGGAACTCGGGCGGCCCGATGGTCGACGCGCAGGGCGAGGTCGTGGCCACCGTGTTCGCGGCGATCACCGGCGCGAGTCGCCCGGGCGGGTTCGCGGTGCCCGACGCGCTCGTCGCCGGGCAGCTGCGCCGGGCCGGCACCCGCCCGGTCGGCACCGGGCACTGCGCCGCGTGAGGACCGCGGGCGACCGCGCGAGGTGCCTGGACACGAGCGCTACCCTCGGCGACCTATGTCCAAGACCCTGGTCATCGCCGAGAAGCCCTCCGTGGGCAAGGACCTCGTGCGCGTGCTCCCAGGAGCCTTCAAGACGAGCGGCGACAAGGCTTATCTCGAGGGCCCCGAACACGTCGTCACGTGGGCGGTGGGGCATCTCGTCCAGCTCGCCGATCCCGACGAGTACGACGAGAAGTTCAAGAAGTGGCGCATGGCCGACCTGCCGATCGTTCCCGACCGCTTCAAGCTCGTCGTGCGCGACGAGCGATCCAAGAAGCAGATGAACGTCGTCAAGCGCCAGCTCGGCCGCGATGACATCGACGCGGTCATCAACGCCTGCGACGCCGGCCGCGAGGGCGAGCTGATCTTCGCCTACCTGTACGAGAAGTCGGGCTCGCGTAAGCCGGTTCAGCGCCTGTGGCTGAACTCGATGACGCGAGCGGCGATCCAGACCGCGTTCTCCGACCTGCGTCCGAGCGAGGAGCTCGCGTCGCTGCAGGCCGCGGCCCGGTCGCGCTCGGAGGCCGACTGGATCGTCGGCATGAACGCAACGCGCGCCGCAACGATCCGGCTGCGCTCGTCGTTCGACGGGGCGGTGTCGCTCGGCCGCGTCCAGACCCCGACGCTTGCGATCCTCGCCCACCGCGAGGAGGAGATCCGGGCGTTTGAGCCCGAGCCCTACTGGCTCGTCGACGCGACCTTTCACCCGGTCGCCGACGGATCGCGCCGATACGAGGGCCGCTACCACGCCGGCGCCAACCCGCGGCTGGCCACCGCGCAGGAAGCGGCGGCGATCGTCGCGGCCTGCCGGGATCAGACGGGCACGATCACTCGGCTCGAGACGTCCACGCGCAAGGAGCGCTCGCCGCTCCTCTACGACCTCACCTCGCTGCAGCGCGACGCCAACGGTCGCTTCGGCTTCTCCGCGCGCCGGACGCTCGCCGCCGCCCAGCGGCTCTACGAGGAGCACAAGGCGCTGACCTACCCGCGCACGAACTCGCGCTACATCACCGGCGACATGGTCTCGGACATCAAGCCGATCGCCGGCCTCGTCGGCGAGCGCAGCGAATACGCCGAGGCCGCCCGCTACGTCCGCGGGCTCGACGTGCTGCCGCTCGGCCGGGTCGTCAACGACGCCAAGGTCACCGACCACCACGCGATCATCCCCACGCGCGCCGACCGCCATCCTGTCGACAAGTTCAACGACGACGACCGGCGTATCTACGACCTCGCCGTCCGGCGGTTCCTCGCGGTCTTCCATCCCGAGGCGGTGTTCGAGAACACGCGGATCGAGACGACGGTCGCGGGCACCGGGATCGAGACGTCGGTCGCGGCCAGCGCGGGCGCAGCCGGCGGTCACGTCTTCCGCACCCGCGGCCGGGTCATGCTCGTCCCCGGCTGGCGCGGCGTCTACGGTGAGCTGCCCGAGGCCGACCGCGCCGACGACGAGGACGAGGGACGCGACCAGCGCCTGCCCCGCCTGGCCAAGGACGAGGACGTGTCGGTCGTCGAGATCGACTCCGCGGAGAAGGAGACCAAGCCGCCACGGCGCTACTCCGAGGGCTCGCTGCTCGCCGCGATGGAGACCGCCGGCAAGCTCGTGGACGAGGAGGAGGCCCGCGAGGCGATGAAGGACTCCGGCATCGGCACCCCGGCCACGCGGGCGGCGATCATCGAGCGGCTGCTGCAGGTCGGCTACATCGAGCGCGACGCCCGCGCGCTCGTCGTCACCGAGAAGGGGCTCAACGTCATCCGCCTGCTCGGCGAGCATCCGCTGACCTCGCCGGGGCTGACGGGCGACTGGGAGAGCCGCCTGGCCAAGATCGAGACCGGTGCGGACTCGCGCAAGGCGTTCATGGGCGACATCGTCAAGTTCGCCGAGAGCACCGTTGGCGAGCTCGATTCCAAGCTTCGGGACGTTCGCATCCCGCGCGCGAACCTCGGGCCCTGTCCGGTGTGCGGGCGCGACATCATGGAGAACCGCAAGGGGTACTCGTGCTGGTCGCGCGACGATGCCGGCTGCGGCTTCGTGATCTGGAAGGGCAAGACGGGCAAGCAGCTGCCGGTGACCGTCGCCCGCGAGCTGATCAGGACCGGACGCACCGAGCGCCCCGTGACCGGCTTCAAGAGCCGCGCCGGCAAGAGCTTCCGCGCCCGCCTCGCGCTCCAGCAGAGCGAGGAGGGCAAGTGGCGCGTCGAGTTCGACGAGCCGTGGGCGCGGGAGGGGGCCAAGCCGCCCGACGCCGAGGAGGCGTCCGGGGAGGGCACGGCCGCGGCCGCCGGCAACGGCTCGGCCGCGCGCGACGAGCAGCCCGCCGCCGCGTAGCCTCGACGCGCGAGGGTGGCGAACGGCGTGCCGTCATCGGCGCGCGCCACCATGGGGCGATGGGTCTGACGCTCGTTCTCGGTCCGGCGAACTCCGCGAAGGCGGGCGAGGTGCTCGGCGCCTATGTCGCGGCGGCGCCGCGCGGCGCGCTGCTCGTCGTGCCGACCGCGGCCGACGCCGACCACTACACGCGCGAGCTCGCCGGCGACGGGCTCGTCCAGGGCTCGGTACTGACCTTCGGCGGCCTCGCCGCCGAGATCGCCCGGCGCGTCGGGTACGGCACCCGGCGCCTGTCGCGCCTGCAGCGCGAACAGGTGCTGCGGGGCATCGTCGCCCGGCTGCCCTTCGCCGCCCTGCGCGACTCGGCGCCCGCGCCCGGGTTCGCGATCGCCGCCGGGGCGCTGATCGCCGAGCTCCAGCGCGCGCTCGTCACCCCTCAGCGGCTGACCGCCGCGCTGCGCGCCTGGGCCGCGCAGGACGTCCGCCGTGCCGCCTACGCGCGCGACGTCGGCCGGCTGTACGGCGACTACGTCCGCGAGCTCGACGAGCTGGGCCGCGTCGACAACGAGCTGTTCGCCTGGCGCGCACTCGATGCGCTGCGGGCGGCGCCGGAGAGATGGTCCCGCCCCACCCGCGATCCGGTCTTCTTCTACGGCTTCGACGACCTCAGCGCGCTCGAGCGCGACGCGATCGAGACGCTCGCGCGGATCGTCGACGTCCCGGTGACGGTCTCGCTGACCTACGAGCCCGGGCGCGCGGCGCTGAGCGCGCGCGCGTCGACGGTCGAGGAGCTGCGTCCGCTCGCCGAGCGGGTGCGCGAGCTCGAGGCCTCCGACGCGCACTACCGTCCCGACGCGCGGGCCGTGCTCCATCACCTCGAGCGCTGCCTGTTCGAGCCCGAGCCCGCGCGGGTCGCGGCCGGTCAGGCGGTGACGCTGCTCGAGGCCGGGGGCGAGCGCGCCGAGGCCGAGCTCGTCGCGGCGCACATCCTCGAGCTGCGACGATCCGGTCTCGCGGGCGCCGAGATCGCGCTCGTGTACCGCTCGCCGGCGAGTGTGGCGCCGCTGCTGGCCCGCGTGTTCTCCCAGTACGGCCTCGCGCTGGCCGACGATCCCGAGCCGCCGCTGCGCCACACCGCGCTCGGGCGCGCGTTGCTCGGGGCTGCGCGCTGCGCGCTGCTCGGGCTCGAGGTCGCCTCGGCCGCCGATCTGCTCGACTACCTGCGGGCCCCGGGGTGGCTGCGGGCGGCCGAGATCGCCGACGGGCTCGAGGCCGACGTCCGTCGCCGCGGATTGCACACCGCCGCGCAGGCGCGTGCGGCGCTGGGCTGGGAGCTCGCCGAGCTCGCCGTGCTCGCCGAGCTCGGCGGAACGCACGACGCCACCGGGGCCGGCGCCGCCGCGGGCGACTGGGCGGTGACGTGCGGCTGGCTGCGCCGGCTCGGCGCCCGGCTGCTCGCCGCGCCGCACGCCGGACAGGCGGCGCGACTCAACGCCGGCGAGGCGCTCGACGCCCGCGCGCTGGCGACGCTGCACCGCGCGCTCGACGAGCTCTCAGAGCTCGCGCGCCGGCCCGGCCCGGTCGAGCTGATCGAGCTGCTCGCCGAGCTGCCGGTGGCGGGGCGGCGCGGTCCGCCGGCGCGCGACGAGGTCGTGCTCGCCGATCCCGCCGCGATCCGTGCGCGCCGCTTCCGCGCGGTCTTCGTCTGCGGACTGCAGGAGGGCGAGTTTCCGCGGCCGGGGCGCGAGGAGCCGTTCCTCTCCGACGAGCGGCGCCACGAGCTGGCGCTCGCCTCCGGGCTGCGACTGCGCTCTTCCGGGGACGCGCTCGACGGCGAGCGCTATCTGTTCTACGCGGCGGTGTCGCGCGCGACCGAGCGGGTGTTCCTCGCCTATCGCAGCTCCGACGAGGAGGGCAACCTCGCGCTCGCCTCGCCGTTCGTCTCCGACGTCGCCGAGGTGCTTGATCCCGGATGGCGCCAACGGCGCCGCCGGCGGCTGCTGGCCGACGTCGTGTGGCCCGCCGACGAGGCGCCCGTGCCCCGCGAGCGCGAGCGCGCCGACGCGGCCGCGCGGGCGCCGGCGGTGGGCGGTGACCCCGAACCCGCTCGCGTCCTCGGGGCGGTCGCGCTGCAGCGGGTGCGCCACACCCGGATCGTGTCGGCGGGGGCGCTCGAGCGCTACTCGGACTGCCCGATGCGCTGGCTCGTCGAATCCCAGCTCGCGCCCGAGCCGCTGGCGCCGACGCCGGAGCCGATCGTCCGCGGCAGCGTCATGCACGCGCTGCTCGAGCGCACGATCGCCGAGCTCGGCGGCCCGGTCACCGAGGCCTCGCTCGCCGAGGCCGAGGCGATCCTCGACCTCCTCGTGGACGAGCTGTCCCAGACCGGCGCAGAGCTGGCGATCGGCGAGCCCGCGGTCGTGCGCGCCGGGGCGGTGCGGGCGATCGAGGCCGACCTGCGCCGCTATCTCGAGCACGAGGCGGCGAGCGGCGCCGCCTGGCGGCCGTTCGGACTGGAGCTCGGCTTCGGCTTTGACGAGGAGGCCTCGGCGCCGCCGCTGGCGCTCGGCGAGGGCGCCGAGCCGGTCTTCGTCCGCGGCCTCATCGACCGGATCGACGTCGACGCCGACGGGCGCGCGCTCATCCGCGACTACAAGAGCGGTCCTCGCGGCGCCGATCAGCCGGTCGCGCGCTGGCAGCAGGACCGCCGGCTCCAGGTCGCGCTGTACATGCTCGTCGCGCGCGATCTGCTCAGCCTCGACGTCGTTGCCGGCATCTATCAGCCGCTGCGCGGCGAGGATCTGCGCGCCCGGGGGGTGTTCGTGGCCGGAACCGAGCTGGGCAGCGGGGTGGTGAGCCGCGACGCGCGCAGCCCCGAAGAGGTCGACGCCGCGCTCGCCGACGCCGCGGCGCGCGCGATCGCCCTCGCCGCGCGCCTGCGCGCGGGCGATCTGACCCCGTGCCCCTCGACCTGCTCGCGCGACGGCTGCGCCCACCCGGCGATCTGCCGCAGCCGATGAGCGTGCCTGGAATCCTCGACGCCGGCGACGAACTCCCGGTCCCGGATCGCGCATGGACCGCGGAGCAGCGCCGGGCGATCACGCGGCGGCAGGGCGATCTGCTGCTCGACGCCGGCGCCGGCAGCGGCAAGACCTCGGTGCTCGCCGAGCGCTTCGCGCGCAGCGTGCTCGTGGACGACGTACCCGTCGGCGCGATCCTCGCCATCACCTTCACCGAGAAGGCCGCCGACGAGCTGCGCGATCGCATCCGCGCGCGGCTGCTCGAGCTGGGGGCCGAACAGGCGGCCCGGCAGACCGAAGCGGCGTTCATCTCCACGATCCACGGCTTCTGCGCGCGGGTACTGCGCGCCCAGGCGCTGGCCGCCGGGCTTGATCCCGGGTTCGTCGTGCTCGACCGCTACGAGTCGGGACCGCTGGCCGGGGCCGCTTTCGCCGCGGCGCTCGAGGGGCTGGCCGCCGCCGACCCCGCCGCGGTCGAACTCGTCGCGGCCTACGGGGCCGGCTCGCTGCGCGCCGCGGTGACGGCCGCGTCGGCGAAGCTGCGCTCGGCTGGGTTCGCCGAGCCGCGGCTGCCCGAGGTCGCGCCGCCGGACGACGACGGCGCCGATGCCCTGCGCAGGACGGCGACCGCGCTCGCCGCCGAGTTGCACGCGATCTCCGAGGCGAGCCCCACCGTCGAGCAGACGATCGACCGGGTCCGCGCCTGCGTTGAGGTGGCCGCCGACGGCGCCGGCGCGGTCTGGCCGGCGGCGCTGTCTCGGCTGCGCCTGCCGCGCAATGGCGCCGCGCTGGGCACCGATGCCTGCGTCGCTTACGCCGAGGCGCTCGAGGTCTTCCGCGAGGCCGCCGGCGCGATCGCGGCCCGTCCCGTCCGCGACCTGCTCGACCGGCTGCTGAGCTCGTACACGGGCGAGTACGAGCGGCGCAAGCGCGCGGTCTCGGGCGTCGACTTCGAGGATCTCGAGCTGATCACGCTGCGCCTGCTGACCGATGATCGCGACCTCGCGACGCGCTACGCGTCCCGGTTTGCGTCGATCATGGTCGACGAGCTGCAGGACACCAACCCGGTCCAGCTCGCCCTCATCGAGGCGATCGCGCGAGACAACCTGTTCACCGTCGGCGACGTGCAGCAGTCGATCTACGGCTTCCGTCACGCCGACTGCGAGCTGTTCGCCCGGCGAGGCGAGCGCCTGGCGGCGATCGGAGCGCGCGAGACCCTGCGGACGAACTTCCGCTCGCGTCCGGAGATCCTTCGCGCGCTGAACCACGCGTTCGCCGGCGAACTGGGCGCGGCGTTCATGCCGTTGGAGGTGGGGCGCGACGTGACGCCGGCGCTCGATCCGCGCGTCGAAATGCTGATGGTCGACAAGGGCGCCGACTGGGAGCTCGAGGGGATCGCGTCGCCGTGGCGGCTCGCCGAGGCGCGGCTGCTCGCCGATCGAATCGCCGAGCTCGTGGCCCAGGGCACCGCCCCGGGGGAGATCGTCGTCCTCATGCGCGCCACCACGGACATGCGGGCCTACGAGCGCGCGCTGGAGCGGCGCGGGCTGCCGACATACGTCATCGGTGGGCGCGGCTACTGGTCGCACCCCCAGGTGATCGACCTCGTCGCCTATCTGCGGGCGCTCGCCAACCCGCGCGAGGAGGAGGCCCTCTACGGCACGCTCGTCTCGCCGCTGGTCGGCGTCTCGCTCGACGCCGTCGTCATCCTCGCCGACGCCGCCCGGGCCGCCGCGCGCGATCCGTGGTGGATGCTGCGCGAACCCGGCGACGTGCTGCGCGACGCGTCCGACGCCGACCGCGAGCGCCTGACGAGCTTCGCCGGCTGGTTTGCCACGCAGCGCGTTCGCGCGGCCCGCGCGTCGATCGAGGAGCTGATCGAGGCGGCGTTGCGCGACACCGGCTACGACCTGGCGATGCTCGCGATGCCCGGCGGCCCGCGCCGGCTCGCCAACGTCCGCAAGCTGATGCGCCTCGGTCACGAGCACGAGAGCCGCCACGGTCCCGATCTGCGCGGGTTCATCGCCTCGGTCGCCGACCGCACGGCCGGACGTTCGCCCGAGGTGCGCGAAGGTGAGGCTCCAGTCGAGGGTGAGAGTCTGGACGCGATCAGGATGATGACGATCCACCGCGCGAAGGGGCTCGAGTTCCCGTGCGTCGTCGTCGCCGACCTCGGACGCTCCCCACGGCCGCCGGGCGAGATCCTCCGCGTCACCGCTGACGGCCGCCTCGGCCTGCGCCTCGCCCGACCCGGTGCCGGCGGACGCGAGTCGGTGCTCGAGTACCGGGCGCTCGGCGAGGAGGCCCGCGTGGCCCAGGAGGCCGAGGAGCGCCGCCTGCACTACGTCGCGATGACGCGCGCCCGCGAGCGGCTCGTGCTGAGCGGCGCCGCGAAGTTCGACGGCTTTCTGGAGCCCGGGGGCCGCACGGGCGGCGGGCCGATCGCGTGGATCGCTCCGGCGTTCGCTCCCGATCTCGCCGAGACCCTCGTGGCCGGCGGGGGTGTCGTGTCCGTGGGCGGGGCGCGGATCGCCGTCCGCATCGGCCGTCCGCAGGACGCGTGCTGCGCCGATTCCGGCGTGTCGGCCGGCGACGCCGGGGCCCTGGCGGTGGATGTCCCGGCGGTGGATGTCCCGGCGGTGGATGTCCCGGCGGCGGATCTCCCGCGGGTGGATGTCCCGGCGGCGGATGTCCCGGCGGCGGATCTCCCGGCGGCGCCGGCCGGACCCGTGGCGGGCGGGGTCACGCCCGACCTCGAGCGCGCGCCGGCGGTGGCGGCGCTCAGCTACTCCTCGCTCGGCGAGTACGTCCGCTGCGGGTATCGCTTCTATGCCGAGCGGGTGCTCGGGCTGCCGTCGATCGCCGCGGCCCCGCGCCGCGCCGCCGACTCCAGCGAGCCACCGGGACCGCGGGGCGCCTCCGACATCGTCGGGCCGCCGGCCCCGCGCAGTGCCGCCGACCGCGGCGTGCTCGTGCATCTCCTGCTCGAGGGCCTGGACTTCCGTCGTCCGGTGATCCCGTCCGCTGTCGCGGTGCTCGCCGCCGCCGAGCACGCCGGCGTGCGGCCGCCTCCGGGTCCGGGGGAGTGCGACGAGCTGATCGCGCTCGTGCGCGCATTCTGCGCCAGCGAGCTGTGCACGCGCCTGGGACGGGCCACCGATGTGCGGCGCGAGGAGCGCTTCGCGTTCGCGCTGCACCCCGATCCGGCCCAGCCGTTGATCGTCGGCGCGCTCGACGTTCTCGCTCGCGAGCCCGGTGGGGTGGCCCTCGTCGTCGACTACAAGTCCGACCGGCTGGGAGCGGCCGATCCCGAGCGGATCGTCGCGGAGTCCTATGGCACCCAGCGGCTCGTCTACGCGCTCGCGGCATTGCGGGGTGGCGCGCGCGAGGTCGAGATCGCGCACTGCTTCCTCGAGCGCCCGCAGGCGCCGGTCGTCGTGCGCGTCACCGCCGACCGGCGTGCGGAGCTCGAGGCCGAGCTGCGGTCCCTGACCGCCGACGTGCTCGCCCAGCGCTTCCCGGTGTCGCCCGAGCCCTGCCGCGCCCTGTGCGCCGGCTGCCCGGCCGAGGACGGCCTGTGCTCGTGGCCGCCCGAGATGACCCGGCGGGCGGCGCCCGACACCCTGTTCTAAGGGTCCGCGACTGGCGCGGCCGCCCGCTCCTCGTCAGGTCTCGAACTCGACGTCAACCGTCTGCTCGTCGGAGCGCTCCTCGGTCTTGGCCAGAGCGGCGCGCGCCTCCTGGTCGGCGGTGGCGGCCGGCGGGCCGAAGAGGTTGCGCGGCCACAGCCGCCGCGTGATCACGACGTTGACCTCGGCGCTGTACAGGAAGACCTGGGCCCCGAGGTGCAGCCAGACGATGAGCGGGATGACGACGGCGAACGTCCCGTAGTGGGTCGTCTTGATGTGATGGATGTACAAGGTTCCGATCGACTGCAGGAACGTCCACAGAACCGCCGCGACGGCGGTGCCGCTGCGAAGCTCTCGGCTGGCGACGCTCGTGTCCGTCATCAGCCGAAACGCCGTGAAGAACAGGCCGCCGTTGACGATCAGCGAGACGACGTAGCCGGCGATCTTGGCCCCGACCCCGCCGAAGGTCGAGCTCACTGCGCCGGTGATGATCGTGGAGACGATGAACAGGACGCCCAGTGCCGCGAAGAGGCCCAGCCCTCGCAGGCGCTGCTGCACGAAGTTGGGCCGGTGCTTGCGGGGCACCGCCCACACCGTGTTCATCAGGTTCTGCGCGGCGTTGGTCACCCCCAAGCCGGCGTACAGCGAGACCAGGACGCCGAGGACGAGCGCCACCGGCGAGCCGGTGATGCCCTGAATCGGCAGCGACGAGCCCAGCGACGGGAACTGGGCCCGGATCGAGTGCTGCACCGACGCCTGCTCGCCGGGATCGCTCGAGAGCACGAACCCGAGGATCGTGGTGAACACGAGGAGGAGGGGAAACAGCGAGAAGAACCCGTAGTAGGCGACGAGCGCGGCCAGGTTGCCCCCCGAATCGTCGCTGGCCTTCCTGACGACGGCGATCGGCACCGCCAGCCAGCGAGTGCGTTGCTGGAGAGCGTTGAACCGCCTCGGCGCGGACATGACGTCCATACGGTGGTCGTCTACCCGCTCGGCGGGGCGACGCAACAGCACATCCCGGGCTCGGGCGCCCGCCGGCTGACCGGGCCTCGATCGCCGGCAGGGCGGGCGCTGCGACCCGCGCCGGTGTCACCGCCGCCAAGCTTGGACAGGCGCTCCTCGCTCATCGAGATGCCGCCGCGGGCGTGCACCACGCGGTGGCACGGGATGACGATCGCAGCGGGTTGGGGCCGAGGGCGTTACCGGGCGCAGGCGACACAGCCCGTCGTGGCACGGCGGGGGAGGCCGCAGCGCCGAGCGCCGGTGTCCGTCAGATTGGACGCTACGCTCGAACCATGGACCACCGCCAGCTCGGCAGCACCGGACTCACCGTCTCGGCCCAGGGCCTGGGCTGCATGGGGATGTCGGAGTTCTACGGCACGGCCGACGAGGCCGAGGCCGCCGCCACGATCCACCGGGCGCTTGACCTCGGCGTCACCCTGCTCGACACCGCCGACATGTACGGGCCGCACACGAACGAGCGCCTCGTCGGCGAGGCGATCGCCCGGCGCCGCGACGAGGTCGTGCTGGCGACGAAGTTCGGGATCGTCCGCGATCCCGAGGATCCGACCGTCCGCGGCATTAACGGACGGCCCGATTACGTCGCCAGGGCGTGCGACGCCTCGCTGCAGCGGCTGTCCACCGATCACATCGACCTCTACTACCAGCACCGCGTCGACCCCGACGTCCCGATCGAGGAGACCGTTGGGGCGATGGCCGAGCTGGTCGATGCCGGCAAGGTCCGCTTCCTGGGACTGTCCGAGGCGTCGGCGGACACGATTCGCCGCGCCCACGCGGTCCATCCGATCTCCGCGCTGCAGACCGAGTACTCGCTGTGGTCGCGCGACCCCGAGGACGAGGTCCTGCCGACCCTGCGCGAGCTGCGCATCGGCTTCGTCGCCTACAGCCCGCTCGGCCGTGGCTTTCTCACCGGCGCGATCGCCTCCCGCGATGATCTCGCGCCCGGCGACTTCCGCCGCGCCAATCCACGCTTCGAGGGCGAGAACTTCGACCGCAACCTCGAGCTCGTCGCCCGGATCAGGCAGCTCGCGGCCGAGAAGGACTGCACGCCCGGGCAGCTCGCGCTCGCCTGGGTCATGGCCCAGGGCGACGACGTCGTCCCGATCCCGGGCACCAAGCGCCGCTCCTACCTCGAGCAGAACGTGCAGGCGACGGAGATCGCGCTGAGCGACGACGAGCTGGCCGCGATCGACGAGGCGGCCCCCGCGGGGTCGGCCGCCGGCGATCGCTACGCCGACATGTCGCCGGTCGGGCTCTGACGCGGGAGCAGAGCGGCTGTTCGCCGCCGGCGCTACGGCGGCGACCGAGCAGGACGCCTCTCTGCGCCCCATCGTGCCGATCCACGAGCGCCGGATCGTCGGGGGCGTGCCGTACCTGGCGGTACGTCGCCGGGACCGGCCTGTGCCGGATGCCCGACGGCGAGTTGCTCCGGCAAGACCGCGCTCAGCCCTTGCCCGGTCGGGCTCTGCGCTATACAAAGCCTGTATGCCACGAGCGATCTGGAGCGGCGCGATCAGCTTCGGGCTGGTCAACGTGCCCGTCAAGATGTACAGCGCGACCTCGCCCAAGACCGTCCGCTTCCACCAGCTCTCGTCGAAGACCGGCAGCCGTATCAAGCAGAAGCGCGTCGACCCGTCGACCGGCGACGAGGTGGCCTTCGAGGACATCGTCAAGGGCTACGAGCTCAGCCCCGACCGCTACGTGCTGATCGAGCCCGAGGAGCTCGAGGCGCTCGACCCCAAGGCGACGAAGACGATCGACATCGAGGAGTTCGTCGACCTCGCAGACATCGACCCGATCTACTACGACCACTCGTACTACCTGGCGCCCGCCACCGGCGGCGCGAAGGCCTACCAGCTGCTGCTGCAGGCGATGCGCGACGCCGGCAAGGTGGCAATCGGCCGCGTCGTCATCCGCTCCAAGCAGCAGCTGTGCGCGCTGCGTCCCGCCGGCGACGCGATGGCGCTGTCGACGATGCTGTTCGGCGACGAGGTGCTCTCGCCCGACCGCCTCGACGAGCTCGACGGGGCTCACGAGGCCGAGGCGACCAAGCGGGAGCTGACGATGGCCCAGCAGCTGATCGACTCTCTCTCGGCCGACTTCGACCCGACGAAGTTCAAGGACGAATATCGCGAGCGGGTGCTCGATCTGATCGAGCGCAAGGCGGCCGGCGAGGAGATCGCCGTCCAGCCCGAGGCCGAGGACGACACGCCGGCGCCCGACCTCATGGCCGCGCTCGAGGCGAGCCTCGCCGAGATCCGCTCGGGCGACGCCGACGAGCCGACGCCGAAGAAGTCCCCGAGCAAGACCGGCGGCAAGCGGTCGTCCTCGACGTCGAAGAGCTCGAACGGCTCGAGCTCGAGCGGCTCGTCGCGGTCGAAGAGCGGCTCGCGGTCCAGGGCCAAGGCCAAGTCCTGATCTCCGCCGCTCGCGGTCGGGGTCCGCGCGCCTATAGACTTCGACGGCTGCCCCGCCGTGCCTGCCCTGCCCCCGACTGAAGGCACTGGTTCCATGGACCGTCTCGTTGCCCCCGAGGCCACCGGCCTCTACGACCCCCGATCCGAGCACGACGGGTGCGGCATCGCGCTTGTCGCCAAGCTCTGGGGCGAGGCCACGCATGCGGTGGTCGAGAAGGCGCTCGAGGCGCTCGAGAACATGGAGCACCGCGGTGCCGAGGGGGCCGACCCGAACACGGGCGACGGCGCCGGCATCCTGCTCCAGATGCCCGACGCGTTCATCCGCGGGGCCGTCTCGGGCATCGAGCTGCCGGCGCCCGGGCGCTACGGCGTCGGCGTCTGCTACCTGGCGCGCGATCCCGAGCAGCGGCTCGCCCAGGAGCAGCTGATCGAGGAGACCGTCAGCGCCGAGGGACAGCGGCCCCTGTGGTGGCGCGACGTCCCGCTCGACGACCGCTACGTCGGCGAGATCGCGCTGATGTCGGCGCCGGTCATCCGCCAGCTGATCGTCGCGGCCGATCCCGAGCTCGCCGACCAGGACGCCTTCGAGCGCAAGCTCTACCTCATCCGCCGCATCGTCGAGCTGCAGGAGCCGTCCGGGTTGGCGCTGCCGAGCTTCTCGAGTCGGACGATCGTCTACAAGGGGATGCTCACCGCGCCCCAGCTGCCGCGCTACTTCCCCGACCTGCGCGATCCGCGGGTCGCCTCACGCCTGGCGCTCGTGCACTCGCGCTTCTCGACGAACACGTTCCCGAGCTGGGAGCTCGCCCACCCCTACCGGATGATCGCCCACAACGGCGAGGTCAACACCCTGCGGGGGAACATCAACTGGATGCGCGCCCGCGAGTCCCAGCTCGCCTCCGAGCTGTTCGGCGACGATCTCGCCAAGGCGCTGCCCGTCGTCCGCCTCGGCGGGTCGGACTCGGCGACCCTCGACAACGTGCTCGAGCTCCTCGTGCTCTCGGGGCGCTCGATCCCGCACGCGATGATGATGATGGTCCCCGAGGCCTATCGGACGCGCAACGACCTCGACCCCGACGTCAAGGGGTTCTACGACTTCCACTCCTGCCTGATGGAGCCGTGGGACGGCCCGGCCGCGATCGCGTTCACCGACGGCCGGTGGGCCGGCGCGGTGCTCGACCGCAACGGGCTGCGGCCGGGGCGCTGGGTGCAGGACACCGAGGGGTACGTCGTGCTCGCCTCCGAGACGGGGGTGATGACCGTCGCCCCCGAGCACGTCTCGCGCAAGGGCCGCCTCGCGCCGGGGCGGATCTTCCTGCTCGACCTCGAGGAGGGCAGGATCGTCGACGACGCCGAGGTCAAGCGGCGCGTCGCCCGGCGCAAGCCCTACGGCGAGTGGTACGAGCGCTCGGTTGTCCACATCGACGACCTCCCCGAGCGCGAGCCGCTGAAGCCGCGCGTCGAGCCCCTGCGCTCCAGGCAGCTCGCGTTCGGCTACTCCCAGGAGGACCTGCGGATGCGGATCGCGCCGATGGCCTCCAAGGGCGAGGAGCCGGTGGCCAGCATGGGCAACGACTCCGCGCTGGCGGTGCTCTCCGAGCGCGAGCCGCCGCTGTTCTCCTACTTCAAGCAGCTGTTCGCCCAGGTCACCAACCCGCCGATCGACCCGATCCGCGAGAACGTCGTCATGAGCCTGCAGACGGGCGTCGGCGCCGAGGTCAACCTGCTCAGCGAGGCGCCCGAGCAGGCCCACCAGCTGGTCATCGAGCAGCCGATCCTGCGCAACCGCCAGCTCGAGAAGCTCCGCCAGGTCTCGCACGAGATCTTCGACGCCGCGACGCTCGACATCACCTGGCCGGTCGAGGACGGCGCGGATGGCATGCAGCGCCGGCTCGACGACCTCTCCGCCGAGGCCGAGAGCCAGGTCGCGCACGGCGCCAACGTCCTCATCCTGTCCGATCGCAACGTCGGCGCCGAGCGGGTGGCGATGCCGTCGCTGCTGGCCGTCGCCTCCGTGCACCACCACCTCGTGCGGGCCGGCACGCGGCTGCGGGCCGGCTTGGTCATCGAGTCCGGGGAGCCGCGCGACATCCACCACATGGCGACGCTCATCGGCTACGGCGCCGCGGCGATCAACCCCTACCTGATGTTCGAGTCGCTCGACGAGCTCGCCCTGCGCTCGCTGCTGCCCGAGGACCTCGAGATCGACGAGGCCGAGCAGCGGATCGTCAAGGCGATCGGCAAGGGGCTGCTCAAGACGATCTCGAAGATGGGGATCTCGACGATCCAGTCCTACTGCGGCGCTCAGATCTTCGAGGCCGTCGGCCTCGAGCCCGAGGTCATCGACCGCCACTTCACCGGCACCGCCTCACGGATCGGCGGCGTCGGGCTCGACACGCTGGCCGCCGAGGCGCTCGGCCGCCACTTCCGCGCCTATCCGCGGACCGCGCGTGAGGTGCTGCCCGTCGGCGGCGTGCTGCAGTGGCGCCGCGACGGCGAGCGCCACATCTGGAACCCGGACACGATCGCCACGCTGCAGCACGCGGTGCGCGCCGCGGCCCCCGCGCAACCAAGCGACGACGACGCGGACGGGAACGGCAACGGAGACGGCAGCCCGCTCGGGGCGGTGGCGCGCGACCCGCAGCAGACCTACGACGAGTACGCCCGCCAGGCGAACTCAGAGGCGACGCGCCACGCGGCGCTGCGCGGGCTGATGAAGCTCGTCGAGGCCGACGAGCCGATCCCGATCGACGAGGTCGAGCCCGCCACCGAGATCGTCAAGCGGTTCTCAACCGGCGGGATGAGCCTCGGTTCGCTGTCGCGCGAGGCCCACGAGACGCTGGCGATCGCGATGAACCGGCTCGGCGGCAAGTCGAACACCGGCGAGGGCGGCGAGGACGTCACCCGGTTCACGCCCGACGCCAACGGCGACATCCGCCGCTCGGCGATCAAGCAGGTCGCCTCCGGGCGCTTCGGCGTGACGATCGATTACCTGGTCAACGCCGACCAGCTGCAGATCAAGATGGCCCAGGGGGCCAAGCCCGGCGAGGGCGGCCAGCTGCCCGGCCACAAGGTCGACGACTACATCGCCAAGATCCGCTACTCGACCCCGGGGGTCGGCCTGATCAGCCCGCCGCCCCACCACGACATCTACTCGATCGAGGATCTCAAGCAGCTCATCTACGACCTGCGCTGCGCCAACCCGGACAGCTCGGTGTCGGTCAAGCTCGTCGCCGAGGTCGGAGTCGGGACGGTCGCCGCCGGGGTCGCGAAGGCCAACGCCGACCACGTCACGGTCTCCGGCCACGACGGCGGCACCGGTGCCTCGCCGCAGTCCTCGGTGCAGTCGGCCGGCGTGCCGTGGGAGATCGGCCTCGCCGAGACCCAGCAGACGCTGCTGCTCAACGACCTGCGCAGCCGGATCAAGGTCGAGGTCGACGGTCAGATCAAGACCGGACGCGACGTCGTCATCGGCGCGCTGCTCGGCGCCGACGAGTTCGGGCTCTCGACCGCGCCGCTGATCGCGATGGGCTGCATCATGATGCGCGTCTGCCACCTGAACACGTGCCCGGTCGGTATCGCCACCCAGGATCCGGTGCTGCGCGAGCGCTTCGCCGGCACGCCGGAGCACGTGACCGCCTACATGATGTTCGTCGCCGAGGAGGTGCGGACGATCATGGCCGCGCTGCGCATCCGCCGCTTCGACGACCTCATCGGCCGCTCCGATCTGCTCGAGACCGACGAGGCCGTCGAGCACTACAAGGCGCGCGGCGTCGATCTGTCGATGATCCTCGGCGCGCTCGAGCTGCCGCCGGACATGCCGCGCCATTGCACCCGCGCGCAGGTTCCGGTGCTCGACGACGCGCTGGATTGGGAGCTGGTGTCGATGTGCGAGCCGGCGCTGACCGACGGGCAGCCGGTCCGCCAGGGGCCGATCCCGGTGCGCAACGTCAACCGCACCGTCGGCGGCATCCTGTCGGGTGAGATCGCGCGGCGCCGCGGCGCGCGCGGGCTGCCCGAGGGTACGATCGACATCTCCTTCTCGGGCTCGGCCGGCCAGAGCTACGCCGCGTGGCTGGCCCCCGGGGTCACCTTCTCGCTGCGCGGGGAGACCAACGACTACACCGGCAAGGGCCTGTCGGGCGGCATCGTCTCGGTGCGTCCGCCCGAGGCGGCGCTGTTCCGCGCCGAGGAGAACATGATCGTCGGCAACACCGTGCTCTACGGAGCGACCGCCGGCCGGGCGTTCATCCGCGGCCTCGCCGGCGAGCGCTTCGCGGTGCGCAACTCCGGCGCCCACGCGGTCGTCGAGGGCGTCGGCGACCACGGCTGCGAGTACATGACCGGTGGGCGGGTGGTCGTGCTCGGACGGACCGGGCGCAACTTCGCGGCCGGCATGAGTGGCGGGATCGCCTACGTCTACGACCGCGACCGGGGCTTGCGCGGACGGTGCAACCTCGAGCTCGTCGAGCTCGAGGAGCTCGCCGAGGAGGACGAGGGCGAGGTCAAGGAGCTGATCGCCGAGCACGCCCAGCGCACCGGCTCACTGGTGGCGCGCAACGTGCTCGCCGGTTGGGAGCGCGAGCGCGCGCGCTTTATCAAGGTCATGCCGCGCGACTACAAGCGGGTGCTCGAGGAGCGAGCGGCCGCCGAGGAGGCGCAGGAGCCGGTCGGCGTCTAGTGGCCGGCCCCGCCGCTAGATCTCGGTGCCGCGGTCGCCGGCGAGGCGGATGAGCACCATTGCCCAGGTCCTGAACGGGCGCCAGCGCTCCGCGAGCTCGGCGAACGCCGTCGCGTCCAGTGGGCCTCCGCGGCCGTAGTAGTCGCCGGCGTAGGCGGCCGCCTTGGGCTCGGGCTCGGCGGAGATCGCGTCGGCGAAGCCGCTGGCGCGCAGGACGATCAGCGACGCGTAGAACGGGCCGATCCCCGACAGTCGCTGCAGGTCGCGCTGGGCGTTCTCGGGGCCGAGCGCGCGCAGCCGCTCGACGTCGAGCTCGCCGGCCGCGGCCGCCGCGGCGAGCGCGCGCAGGCGCTGCACCTTCGTGTCGTCGAGCCCGGGAAAGCGGTCCTCGATCTCGATCAGGCGATCGGGCTGTGGGAAGGCGGGCATCGGGACGCCGGCGAGCTCGAAAGTCTCGCCCTGACGCTCGCCGAGCTCGGCGCGCACGGTGGCGCCCTGGGTCCCGCGACGGCGCGCTGAGATGATCGACCACGCGGCGGCCTCATAGGGGGAGGAGAAGAGCACCGGTCGCTGGCCGGGATGAGCGAGCTGGAGCGCGCCCAGCACAGGATCGGTCTCGCCGAGGGCGATGAACCCGCGGGCGTCGTGGTCGAGCGACAGCGTCCGCGCCGTCTGGGCGAGCGCGGCGTCGGGATCGGCCCCGCCGGTCGTCGTCAGCTCGACGTCGACCGGTCCGTCGACGTCGGCCTGGCGCAGGACGACGCCCGCATAGCCCGTCCCGCCGTCGACGGCAAAGGCGAGCCGCAGCATGCCGTCCCACACCGGGGCGCGGCCCTCGGTCGGACCGAAGCCAAAGCCGGCGGCCGCCTGCAGCGAGAACGGCCCCTCGGGAGCGAGCGACAGCGTCGCCATCAGCGCAGGCGGGCTCGGGTCGCGGCGGCGAGGGCTCCGTGATGGCGTGCCATGTGGGATGCGTAGCACGTTCTGCCCGCCGCCGGGGATTGCTAGCCTTGCTCGCCCTCCATGGGCGAGCTCGGGGCCTTTCTGAAGATTCATCGCGTCGGGTTCGACAAGCGCGACCCGCGGGCGCGGGTCGGCGACTACGATCAGTACTTCGCGCTGCAGCCGGAGGAGGAGCTGCAACGGCAGGGTGCCCGCTGCATGGACTGCGGCGTCCCCTTCTGCCACGAGGGCTGCCCGCTGGGCAACCTCATCCCCGACTGGAACGACCTCGTCTACACCGGCAAGTGGCGCGACGCGATCGACCAGTTGCACGCGACGAACAACTTCCCCGAGTTCACCGGGCTCATCTGCCCGGCGCCGTGTGAGTCGGCGTGCGTGCTGGCGATCAACGACGACGCGGTGACGATCGAGCAGATCGAGCTGGCGATCGTCCAGCGGGCGTTCGACGAGGGCTGGATCGTTCCCGAGCCGCCCGACCGGCGCTCGGGGCGCACGGTCGCGGTCGTCGGCGCCGGGCCGGCGGGGCTCGCCGTGGCCGCCGAGCTCAACCGCTGCGGCCACGCCGTCACGGTCCTGGAGCGCGACGAGGGCCCGGGCGGCCTGCTGCGCTTCGGCGTGCCCGACGCCAAGCTCGAGAAGTGGATCATCGACCGCCGGGTCGCGATCCTCGAGGCCGAGGGGATCGAGTTTCGCTACGACACCGACGTCGGCCGCGACCTCACCGTCGACGAGCTGCAGGAGCGCTTCGACGCGGTCGTGATCGCGATCGGCTCCCGCGTCTCGCGGGGAATGGGGGTGCCAGGTCACGAGCTGCGCGGGATCCATCCCGCGATGGCCTACCTCTACCAGCGCAACCGGTGGGTGGCGGCGCAGGAGGGACGTCCGAGCCGGCCGCCGGAGCCCGGCGAGGAGATCACCGCGGCGGGCAAGCGCGTCATCGTCGTCGGAGGCGGCGACACCGGGATGGACTGCATCTCCAACTCGCATCGCGAGCACGCCACGAGCGTCATCATGCTCGACGTCTACGCGGAGCTGCCCGGCGGCCACGATCCCCGGACGCCGTGGCCGCTGCCGCCGAAGCGAACGGCGAGCACGTATGCCCTCGAGGAGGGGGGCAAGCGCCGCTGGGGGACCGAGGTGACCGGGTTCGGCGGCCGCGACGGCGTCGTCAGCCACGTCTACGCGCGGCAGGTGACGGGCACCTCCTCGCGGGACCTGACCCCCGTGCCGGGCAGCGAGTTCGTCCTCGAGGCCGACCTCGTGCTGGTCGCGATCGGCTTTGAGCATCCCGAGCACGAGGGGCTCGTGTCCGAGCTCGACCTCGAGCTCGACCGGCGCGGCAACATCCGCACCCGCCAGACCTACCGGAGCTCGGTCGGCCGGGTGTACGCATGCGGCGATGCGCGGATCGGACAGTCGCTCATCGTCACGGCGATCGCCGAGGGCCGCCGGTGCGCGCGGATCGTCAACGCCGACCTCGGCGGCAGCCCGATGGACGCCGACCGCGAGCGGCTCGCGGTCGGCGCCTGGAGCGGGGAGTCCGACCGGACGCTTCGCCACGAGGCGGAGGCGGCCGGATCGGTGCGGCCCGGTGACCAGTTCTTCACCGGTCCCGCGACGCGCAACGCGTAGTCGTTGCGGGCCACCAATCCTCACGAACGCGCGCAAGATGCTACGGTCCGGCCTCAGAGCCGGGCTCCGGGGCGCTCTTAGTAACATTTTAGGGGCCTCGTAGGTTTGGATAAAGCTTGGGGCGGGAATTCTCGCCCCTGTCGGTCAGGGAACTGCGCCCCCACTTCCCTGGCTCTCCGGGGGGCCCAGATGGATCTGGGCCCCCCGGTCCCTTCTCGCGACCATGCAGCCGCGCCAGTTCGGCGGGAAGCCGCGCCAGCTCGGCGGGACGGTGTGCGACCGTATGACGATGTTCTCCATGACGCCGGAGATCGTGATCGCGGGCGTCCATCATCACGGCGGCTCGGTCCTGGTCACGATCGAGAACCTGCTCCATTCGACGGGCCGGTTCTTCGCACAACTGACGAGCCTGCGCTGGTCGTCGCTG